>OKCU01000027.1_pt1 | contig 84923 bp, 88 predicted proteins | sample 1612541 | NCBI WGS metagenome assembly OKCU01 (sample SAMN04436802, study PRJEB24849) | human gut metagenome | biome: human gut; feature: NICU; material: stool | host: Homo sapiens | place: USA: Saint Louis, MO | collected 2011-06-07
TTAATATTTAATGAGATTATACTTACACCAAAAAATAAATAATGTTACAGCTTAACACATCTTATCAATGGGCCTTTACGATGTTCTCCGTATAATCCCGCCCCCGACGGTAATATACATTAGCGATGCTTACCGTTTTTTTGTGAACAGAAATAAAAAACATGCTTTAAAAATGTTAAATGCTTTTGTTAACTTGTGATTATTTAATAAGGTTTGAGTATGAAAGAAAAAGGCACCCTGCTGGTTGTTGGTTCACTGCTGGCCTTAAGTCTGGCTACTGTGACCACCGCCCGCGCGGCGGGTACACTGAATTTCACCGGTAAAATTATTAACGAGTCCTGCCAGATCGCCAATAACGGTGGCGATGTTAATGTCGATTTTGGCAACGTCGATATGTCGGCGCTGAAATCCCATGAAGCGAAAACCGCAGAAACGCCGTTCACTATCAACCTCACCGGTTGCCCACTGGCGCAGAACATCAGTATCAGCCTGGAAGGTACTCCGGACACCAACGCTAACGGCACCAGCGCCGCCGTGCTGGCGCTCTCCGACGCCGCGGATACCGCCAAAGGGGTGGGCATTGAAGTCTTCTCTTCCCCTGACGGCTCAACGGAAGGCACTCAGCTGACCTTTGACAAGCAGAGCAAAACGGCGGTTTCGCAAGCCGACGAAAACGGTGATATTGCATTTAACTTTATTGCCGATCTGAAGAGCGATTCCTCACAGGATGTCACTGCCGGCAATATTAATGCCACGGCCAATATTGATATTGTGTACGAATAGAATGTCCTGATTGCCACTTTTCCAAGGGCAGCGTCCTCCTGCCCTTATTCTCTTCCTCGTGACCGGATCCTCAATTATGCAGTGTTATAAAGCGGCTTTTATCCTGAGCCTTCTCTTTTGCCCGTTCCTGGCGTCTGCCGCCGGGGTTGCCATTGCCGGCACACGTGTCATTTATAATGAACAAAGCCATGAGGCAGACATCACGGTAAAAAACACCAATCCTCACGATCCGGTGCTTATTCAGAGCTGGGTAGACGATCTGGCTGATAATAATAAATCACCGTTTATCGTCACCCCGCCATTGTTCCGTCTGGATGCCGGAGACAGCAACGATCTGCGCGTGTTATTAACCTCGGCGCAACTGCCAAACGATCGGGAAAGTTTGTTCACCCTGAATATCAAAGTGATTCCCGCCAATACCGCGCCGGCTGGCGAGAACATTCTGCAATTTGCTATTAAGAATCAACTGAAGCTCATTTATCGCCCGGCAGGGCTCCCTGGTTCGGCGCTCGACGCGGCGCAGCACCTGCGCTGGCGGGTCAGCGGCAACCATCTGCAGGCGGAGAATGCCTCCCCCTATTATGTGACTATCACCACGCTCAGCTGCGCGGGCCAGAACCAGAAAACGCCGCTTGAGCGCAGCGTGATTGCTCCTCACAGCCGTGAAGAGTATTCCCTCCCCGGCGAGGCCTGCGCCCGCGAGGTGAGCTGGCGCATTCTGGATGACTTTGGCGCTGTGCAGACGTTTAGCGCCCCCGTTTCGGCGCACTAAGCGTCTGATGTCGCGATGCGCCACGGCCCGGCTCATACCGTTACCGTCGTCAGCCTCTCCATCCTGCTGGGCGGACAGAGCGCGCTCTTGCACGCCCAGGCGACCTTTAATATGGATCTGCTGGAGAAAAACGACCATTTGCCGGCAGTGGATCTGCAACGCTTCAATCAGCAGGCGGGCCAGCCGCCAGGCGCCTATCCGGTGAGCTGGCAGGTCAACGGCGTCACGCTGGACGCCCGTAAGACCGTCACGTTTCGCCAGAACGATCGCGGACAGCTCACGCCCTGCCTTAAGCCGGAAGATCTGCTGCAGGCCGGAGTTAACCCGGCCGTGCTGTCCCAGGCGCCCGGCGCAACGTCCCGCTCATGTCCCGAACTCAACGCACTGCTGCCGGGCAGCACGGTCAATTTCGATTTTGCTCATCAGCGGCTGGTAATGACCATTCCTCAGGCGCTGATGACGCACCGGGCGAGGGATAATGTTCCCTCTGCGCTGTGGGACGAAGGTATTAGCGCCTTTCAGAGTAACTATCGTTATTCAGGCGCCAGCCAGCGTACCCGCGAGGGCAGCACCGAGCGCGATAACTATCTGATGTTGAAAAGCGGCGTGAACGTCGGCGCCTGGCGCCTGCGCGCCAGCAATAGCCTGACCGCCAACAGCGATGATAAGCCCCAGTGGACGACCAGCGGCGCCTGGCTTGAGCGCGACCTGACGCGCTGGCAGAGTGAACTGACCCTCGGGGATACCTTCACGTCGGGCGATGTGTTTGACGCGGTACAGTTTCAGGGAATATCCCTCGCCTCCAGCGATGCAATGCTCCCGGACTCGCAGAAAGGTTTTGCCCCGACCATCCGCGGGATTGCCAGAACCAACGCCCAGGTCACGGTTCGGCAAAATGGCTACGTGCTGTATCAAACCTACGTCACCCCCGGCGCGTTCGTGATTGACGATCTTTATCCCACCGCCAGCAGCGGCAATCTTGAGGTTGCCGTCAAAGAGTCGGATGGCGAAATCCGCCGCTTCACCCAGCCGTATGCTTCGGTGACCAGCATGCAGCGCGAAGGCAGCCTGGTCGCCGGGCGCTACCATAGCGACGATGCCAGCCAGCGGCCGTTGATGATGCAGCTGTCGCTGATGCGCGGGTTCGCCCACAACCTGACGCTGTTTGGCGGACTGCAGAGCGCGGCGCAATACCATAACCTCTCGCTCGGCGCAGGACAGGGGTTGGGAGAAGCCGGGGCGCTCTCGCTGCAGCTGTTAAACGCCCGCGACCGGCACCAGCAGGATCCGATCGATGGCCGGGCCTGGCAGCTCCAGTACAGCAAAGGTTTTGATCGTCTTGGCACGCAGTTGACTTTCACCGGCTGGCGTTATTCGCATCAGCGCTATGCCACGCTGAGCGAGGCGTTTTCCAGCCCGGGTAGCGACGACGACCTGCAGGATAGCGACAACAAAAAAGCAACCCTGCAAATCACCGCCAGCCAGAGCCTGCCGTACGATATCACCCTCTATCTGAGTCTCGACCAGGACAGCTACTGGTCAGGGGGCGCCACACAGCGTACCGCCAATATGGGGATCAGCAGCCAGGTTCACGGTATCGCGTGGTCGCTCAGCTACAGCGACTCCCGCAGCAGCCACGGTGACGAGGAGGATGACGAGCCGCATTCCGACAAAGTGGTGACGTTGTCACTTTCTGTGCCGTTGAGCCACCTGCTGCCGGGGAGCTATGCCGGCTATACCCTGACCTCCTCCCGCCACAGCGTTGGCAGTCAGATGGTCAGCCTCAACGGCACATTGCTGGACAATCATGCGCTTAGCTACGCCGTCAGCGAAACCCGCGATCGGAAAAACGGGTCCAGCGGCAGCCTGACGGCCGGGTACAGCAGTGGAAGGGGCGATCTGAATCTCGGCTACAGCCACGATTCGCAGGCCGCTCGTCTGAACTACGGCGCCAGCGGGGGCATTCTGATTCACCGCCACGGGGTAGTCTTTACGCCGGAAATGAATGGCGCTGTCGTCCTGATTGACGCCGGTGGCGCCGGCGGTGTGACCCTCGCCAACCAGAAAACCATCGCCACCAATGGTGACGGGTACGCCGTGCTGCCCTTCGCCACCGCCTATCACCGCAACGACGTCTCTCTCGACAGCCATTCGCTGCCGGAGAATGTGGATCTGGCCAACAGCACCGTGACGCTGGTCCCTACCAAAGACGCGGTGGTTCTGGCGCGCTTTCACACCCACGTTGGCTATAAGGCGCTGTTTACGCTGCAGTCGCGAGGACAACCGCTGCCCTTTGGCAGCGAAGTACGCGCCAAAGACACCAACAGCATCGTTGCCAGCGAGGGTCAGGTGTACCTGGCCGGCCTGGCGCCAAAAGGCACCCTTTATGCGCAATGGGGGACGGGCCCTCAGCAGCGCTGTAGCGCCCGCTACGATCTCACCCCGACGCTGGCGCAGACCCCCCATCCACTCATTTTACAGCAGACGTTATCATGTCCTTTTTAACTCTCCTGCGTCGGGTCGCCATGACGCTGTTATTTATTCTGTTACCGGCCGCCAGCGGATGGGCCTGTACGCCAGTGTTTGTCCGCGGCCAGGCCTCCACCCTTCGGCTGAACGTGGGGCAGCTCACGGTTCCGGCTGACGCCAGACCCGGCACCCCGCTGTATCATAAAAGTTTCGCCTGGAACCGCCTTAGCGACGGCGGCGAACAGTGGATCCGCTGCGCGGACGATCCGCACGGGCTGTCACCGCTGCTGCTGGACAGTCTGCTGTCCGGGGGAGTGACGCGACCGACGGTTTATCAAACTAACCTCGCCGGCATTGGCGTTCGCGTATCGCTGCGCGCTATCGGCGGCTATGGCGGCTTTCCTGACCGGCCGACGCCCTCGCCGTTTAGCCAGCGGGTGGACAATCCCGCCGCCTTGCCCGATGCGGTGTGGAAACTGGGCTATTTCCGCCTGACGATTGAGCTCATTAAAACCGGTCCCGCGGCGACGCCGGGCGAGCTTGAGTATCACAGCGAGCGCTTTTTAATGGCGGAGCATACCCCGCTGGCCGCGTTAGACTTAACCGGCAGGATCAGCACCGCGGGATGTTCAGTGAATGACGCCACGCCAGCCCTGATCAAGCTCCCTGCGGCGATGCTTGACCACTTCGGCGGCGTCGGCAAAACCACCGGCGACACCCCTTTCGCGCTGCAGCTGGATTGCAACAGCGCGGTCACGGTTTCCCTGCGAGTTGACGGCGCGGAGCCCTTCTCCGCCCGGGGGCATGGCGTTCTGCGCAATGACGCCACCGACGATCGGGCGCAGGGTATTGGCGTGCAGTTGCTTTACCATCGTCAGCCGGTCGTACTGAATCATGAGATGACGCTGGGCAGCGCGAGCGCGGGCCGGTTTACCCTGCCGCTCACTGCCCGCTACTACCAGACACGTTCCCGGATCACCGCCGGTCAGGTGTCGGCCGTCGCGACCTATACCTTGCATTATGACTAGGCGATGGCGAACCGACGGATGAAGCGGATGAAGGAATTGCTCTGACCGGCGAATCGTAAGAGAATAGCGCCTACACGCGACGATCTGAGTACACGGGAGTTCATCATCAGCCATTCTCGTCGATTCCCCTTAGCCAGCAAAGTGGCGCTGGCAGGCGCGGCGCTCATCGCCGCTGGCATGCTGTTCAGCTGCACCAGTAAAGCCCCTAAATCCCTTGTCACGCCGCCGAACGCTGCCGCCGTCAAAGCCGGGCAGGCGCACCGGGAGCCGGTGCGCGGCGTGTGGCTCACCACCGTTTCGCGCCTTGACTGGCCGCCGGTCGGGTCGATTATCGCCAGCACGCCGCAGAGCCGCATCACGCAGCAGAAGCTGGCGCTGATCGCTAAACTCGATAACCTGCAGCGCCTGGGGATCAACACCGTCTTTTTCCAGGTGAAACCGGACGGTACGGCGCTCTGGCGGTCGGATATTCTGCCGTGGTCCGATATGCTGACCGGCAAAATCGGCGAATACCCTGGCTACGATCCGCTGCAGTTTATGCTGGATGAAGCGCACAAGCGCGGCATGAAGGTTCACGCGTGGTTTAACCCCTACCGCGTCTCGGTCAACACCAAACCGTCGACGATTGCCGAGCTGAACAACACCCTCACCCAGGTACCGGCCAGCGTGTTCGTCCTGCACCGTAACTGGATCCGCACCGCCAGCGATCGCTTTGTTCTCGACCCGGGCATTCCCGAAGCGCGTGACTGGATCACCAGCATCGTCGCTGAAGTGGTGCAGAACTACCCGATTGACGGCGTGCAGTTCGATGACTATTTCTATACCGAAACCGCCTCTTCCCCGCTTAACGACAACGAGACTTTCCGCCGTTACGGGCAGGGCTATGCCTCGAAGGGCGACTGGCGGCGGCATAACACCCAGCAGCTCATAGCCCAGGTTTCCACCACCATCAAAAAGCTCAATCCGAACGTCGAGTTTGGCGTTAGCCCGGCCGGGGTGTGGCGCAACCGCTCCCACGATCCGGCGGGGTCGGATACCCGTGGCGCGGCCGCCTATGATGAGTCCTATGCCGATACCCGCAGCTGGGTGCAGCAGGGACTGCTCGACTACATCGCGCCGCAGATCTACTGGCCGTTTGCCCGCGATGCCGCGCGCTATGATGTGCTGGCCAACTGGTGGGCCGAGGTGGTTAAACCGACGCATACCCGGCTGTATATCGGCGTGGCGCTGTACAAGGTGGGTGAACCGTCCAAAAATGAGCCTGACTGGACGGTGGACGGCGGCGTGCCGGAGCTGAAAAAGCAGCTCGATCTCAATGAGACTCTGCCGCAGATCCAGGGCACCATCCTGTTCCGCGAAAACAACCTCAATCAGCCGCAAACCCGGCAGGCGGTTAACTATTTGCGCAGCCGCTGGGGGCAGCCGCAGAGCTAGCCGCCAGCCGGCTCTGCTATAGCGCCTGCAGCCCTTGCTGCAGGCGGGCGTGCAGCTTCAGCATGTTCTCTGTAACGGCCTGCCAGACGTGGCTGGAAAAGTCCGCCGGCAGCGTCCGGCGAGCGCTTTCGATTGCCTGCGGCACATGCCCGGCAAACTCCTGGAGGATCGCCAGCATCTGCTCCCGGGGAAAGTTCACCGCTTTGGCCGTCGCCAGAAAATGACGCGGATAGATGGCGTTAATCTCTGTTTTACGCCCTTTTGTGGCATTGAGCCCCATCGACAGCTTCAGATCGCGCAGATGCAGTCCCGTGCCGCCCAGCACCGGAAACGCCGAAATAATGTCGTAGAACGGTGTTAAGCGGTAGCTGCCGCCGGGCAACAGGTAAATTGAGAAGTTTTTTGCGTGACCGTCCGTCGCCCCCGTCAGCCACTGGAAGACCATGAACTTCATAAAGTCATAGCGATCTTTCAGCGCTTCACTCGAGCCCAGCAGAAAGGTCATGATCGCGGCGATACCCGGCCCGCCGTCAGACTCATATTTCATCGCTGAAGGAAGACCAAAAGCCTGACACAGATCCTCCTGCGGCAGACGCAGCAGCACCCGTCCCTCCTGCGCCCAGCGCCGGTCGAAGCGGGTTACCGCCAGGGCGCGGATCCGCGGGGTGGTGATGATCTCCGCTTCCGGCACCGCCAGGCCCAGTTCTCTGGCCAGCGCCAGGCACAGAAACTCGTTATCCACGCTTTCACGCAGATCCAGCGTCGCATTGGGCTGCTTTATCTCGCCGATGGGCAGCTTAATGATATGCGTGGTCGGCGTGGCGCCCTGCGGAATACACCACTGCTCGCCCATCCGCAGCAGCGCCGTTTTCTCCTGGGCGCCGGCCACCGAGATACGGAAATCGTCCTGGCCGGTAATCATCCCGAGGGGGATATCCGACTGGTAAGCGGTTAGCAAAGCGGTGAGCTGCGCCTCGTCCAGCGTCTGCCAGCGTAATCCTTCCAGGTGCGCCTCTTCCCCCGGCGGCAGGAGGGTCACCGCCCCTACGCTATCCCGCCCGACTTCGGCCAGCAGATCGAACGGCTGCTTCGAGCGCGCCTGATAGCGCCTGACGATCCGGTCGCGGACCTGCGGGCTGTCAGGCAGCAGGTTATCAAAATAGTGATACACCGCGTCGGCAGTGATATTGCCATACTGCAGCGGCAGTGAGAGGGAGAGCGGTCTGGCGCGCGGGCTGCGCAGCCACTCTTCCTCATAGCGAAAACTGTGCGCCCCGTTAGCCTGGCGGGTTAAGGTTCCCACGCGCACATTGTTCATCCAGGTGGTAAGCGTCGCCATTACCAGTCAAGGTCCGTGTTGTTATCGGGAGCCGGCGCCGTCTCAGCAGCTTTGGCGTTCAGCGTCATCACCACCCCCAGCGACTGGAGGATCTTAAACAGCGTGGTTAAGGTGGTTTTGTCGGGGTGATTTTCAAAATTGGACAGCGTGGCCTGCTTAATGCCGATCCGCCTGGCCAGCGCATCCTGGGTCCAGTGGTTCTGCTGGCGCAGCAGCTTCAGGTAATTGGCCAGCTGCACGGGACTGTATATCTGCGGGGAATTCATCGCCTTGTTCCTCACCATCATTTATCCCCCTGTCGGGATAAAATTGGTTTTATACCCTATAGGGGATAATGTCAAGGATATCCCCTGGTGGGGATAGAGAATAATTATCCTTGTGTGGGGATAAAACAGGAAGGATGATCGCCGGAGCCATCTGTACATGCCCGGTGGCGGCTGCGCCTTACCGGGCCTACGGGCTGTCTCTGCCCGCTCCGTAACGATCCAGGCCGGGCAAGCGCAGCGCCGCCCGGCAGCGGGCAGCCAGCTCTGTTGCCGGTTTAATGCCCGGTGGCGGCTGCGCCTTACCGGGCCTACGGGGCTGTCTCTGCCCGCTCCGTAACGCTCCAGACCGGGCAAGCGCAGCGCCGCCCGGCAGCGGGCAGCCGGCTTAGCTGCCGCGGTAGGTCGACCACCCGCCCGGGGCGATGAGAAACGGCAGATGGAAATGGTCCTCTGCCGCCTCGCCGATAACAAAATCAATCTGCGCCCGGGTAAAGACGCTCTCGCGCCCGGCGCGGGCAAACCACGCCCCGGTTTCCGCTGTTAAGCAATAGCGCCCCGCCGGCAGCGGCTCGGCGCTAAAGGTGGCGATACGCCCCTGGGCGTTGGTCACCAGGTTCGCCAGCGTCTCGCCCTCCCGGCTCAGGCTGACCGTTACGCCTTCTGCCGGCGTACCGGTGGAAATATCCAGAATATGGGTGCTCAGGGTGCTCATTCGCCAATCACTCCTTCCAGTCTTAACATCGTAATCTCTCGCAGCTGGGCAAGCGCCTCGGCCACTTCTTCGTCGGCGGTATGCTGCAGCCGGCGCGTCAGCGCCTGCAACATCTCATCGCCGCTGCGCCCTTTGGCGCGGATTAAAAACACCCGGCCAAAGCGGGCTTCGTAGCGGGCATTCCCCTCCCGCAGGGCCTGCGCGAGCCGCTCATTCTCGCTGTCCACCGCCGACTGCTCCTGGCGCGACAGCGCCGCATGCGCCTGGCCGCCGGTCGGCTTTTCACCGATCCGCGGATGGGCGCTGAGCGCCGCGTTCAGCTCATCCTCTCCCCAGTTAGCCATCGCCTTACGGGCGGCCTGCAGCAGCGCATGGCGGCTGGCGAAAGGTCGCAAGCTCACCAGCGTCTCGCCCCAGGCCGGGATCGCCACGCAAGGGGCCAGCAGCCCCGCCGCCTCATCTTTGCTCAGGCTGTTATACTGACTCAGCGCGATCATCCTGACTCCTTAACGATTTCGTCGCCGCCTGCTCCTGCGGCAGAATAAGGTTCAGCGCTATCGCTACCAGCCCACCGCTGGTGGCCGCCGAACCGAACAGATCGCCGACCATCGGCGGAAAATGGCTGAGAAACGCCGGCACCGACTCCACGCCAAGACCCGCGCCAAACGCCAGCCCCACGATCAGCACATCGCGACGGCTCAGCGGGGTCTGGGTAATAATCCGGATCCCGGCCGCCACCACGCAGCCAAACATCACCATCGTGGCGCCCCCCAGCACCGGCGCCGGGATCTGCCGCAGCAGTTCGCCCACCGGGGGGAACAGCCCGAGCAGGATCAGAATCACGCCAATGTAGCGTCCGACATAGCGGCTGGCCACCCCGGTCATCTGGATCACGCCGTTGTTCTGCGCGAAGGTGGTGTTCGGAAAAGCACAGAGCATGGCCGCCACCATACAGCTGACGCCATCCGCCAGGATACCGCCCTTCAGCCGGTTACGGAAAGCGCGATCGTCAACAGACTGTTGTGAAATCAGCGAGTTGGCCGTCAGATCGCCCACAGCCTCCAGAATACAGACCAGCGACACCAGGGCGACCGGCAGAAATATCGCGCTGTTAAACTGAAAGCCGAACGGAAACAGCGTCGGCAGGCGAAACAGAGTGTCGCCCAGGCTGTGGAGATGGAACTGACCGCTCAGCCCCGCTGCGATGCAGCCCACGGCAATGCCCACCACCACCGAGGAGAGCCGCAGCCAGCGGTTTTTGGCGCAGCTCAGCAGGACGATAACCCCGAGGGTGCCCGCCCCGAGCGCGATGTTGCTCATGCTGGCGAAATCCTCTGCCTTTTCCCCACCGCACCAGTTGATGACGCTGACCTTGATCAGGCTGATGCCGATCAGCGCAATCACGCTGCCGGTAATGATGGGAGTAAAGATTTTCTTCAGCGGTTCGATAAAGCGGCTGACAATCACCGGCACCAGAGCGGCGACAAAGTTAACGCCAAACAGCATCGCCATCATATCCTGCGGCCCGCCGCCCTGCGCTTTTACCCACATCCCTCCGGCCACCGTCACGCCGAGGAAGGCAAAACTGGTGCCCTGCATGCAGATCATCCCGGCGCCGATGCCCCATACCCGATTGGACTGCAGAAAAGTGCCAATGCCCGAGGCCAGCAGCGACATACTGATGAGATACGGCAGCCAGTCGCCAAGCCCGAGGGTAGCGCCGATGATCAGCGGCGGCGTGATGATCCCCACCAGGCCCGCCAGCACATGCTGGAGAGCGCTGAAAAAGGCCGGAAGCGGTGGGATCCGCTGTTCAAGGCCGTAAAGCAGGCCACTGTGATGTTCGTCAGACATAGTGATATCCCGTAGCAAAGAGAAGTGCATGGGCTAGTGCACAAAGCAGGCCAGAGACGACAAAAGGGCACCAATAAATTTATTATCACTCCAAAATCATCAACTTAGATTACGCTCGTGATGCATCACCCCTCTCCGCTGCTGAACCAGGCGTCTGAAACGATAGATTCTTAATGCAACATACAGAAACTTTTGATTCATAAAAAGGCAACCAATACCTCATATTGCACCGATGCGGTGCGTCATGAGCCATCGCTGTGCCTCAGGCAGGCGGTTTTCCTCCCTCCGGCGAACTGGTACGCAAATTGCTGTAGTCAGTCACAACATCGGGAGAAGGAGAAAAAAATGAAAGCAATCGTGATTGGCGCCGGCATCGGCGGTTTAAGCGCGGCAGTGGCGCTCAAACAGTCGGGGATCGACTGCGACGTCTATGAAGCGGTGAAAGAGATCAAACCGGTCGGCGCAGCGATTTCCGTGTGGCCCAACGGCGTGAAGTGCATGGCCCACCTCGGCATGGGCGACATCATGGAGACCTTCGGCGGGCCGCTGCGCCGGATGGCGTATCGTGATTTCCGCAGCGGCGAGAACATGACCCAGTTCAGTCTCGCCCCGCTGATCGAACGCACCGGCAGCCGCCCCTGCCCGGTCTCCCGGGCAGAACTGCAGCGGGAAATGCTGGATTACTGGGGACGGGACAGCGTGCAGTTCGGCAAACGCGTCACCCGCTGTGAAGAAGACGCCGACGGCGTGACGGTATGGTTTACCGACGGCAGCAGCGCCAGCGGCGATCTGCTGATTGCCGCCGACGGCAGCCATTCCGCACTGCGTCCGTGGGTGCTGGGCTTTACCCCGCAGCGCCGCTACGCCGGCTACGTCAACTGGAACGGTCTGGTGGAGATAGATGAAGCGCTGGCGCCCGGCGACCAGTGGACCACCTTTGTCGGCGAAGGCAAGCGCGTCTCGCTGATGCCGGTCTCCGCCGGCCGGTTCTACTTTTTCTTTGATGTGCCGCTGCCGGCGGGTCTGGCGGAGGATCGTGACACCCTGCGCGCTGACCTCAGCCGCTACTTTGCCGGCTGGGCGCCGCCGGTGCAGAAGCTGATCGCCGCCCTCGACCCGCAGACCACCAACCGCATTGAAATCCATGATATCGAACCTTTCAGCCGCCTGGTGCGCGGCCGCGTCGCGCTGCTCGGCGATGCCGGACACAGCACCACCCCGGATATTGGCCAGGGAGGCTGCGCGGCGATGGAAGATGCAGTGGTGCTGGGCGCCGTTTTCCGCCAGACCCGAGATATTGCGGCCGCCCTGCGCGAGTATGAAGCCCAGCGCTGCGACCGGGTTCGTGACCTGGTGCTGAAGGCGCGCAAGCGGTGCGATATTACCCACGGGAAGGATATGCAGCTCACCGAAGCCTGGTACCAGGAGCTGCGCGAGGAGACCGGGGAGCGCATTATCAACGGCATGTGCGACACCATCCTCAGCGGGCCGCTGGGCTGACCGTCGCCATGGATTCGATCACCGCACTCAGCGTCTGAATGGCCATTTGCGCGGGCCGCGAAAGCTGACGCGAGGGCGCAGTACACAGCGCCAGGGTCAGCGGTCGCAGCAGCGTACTGCGCAGCGGGACAAAGGCCAGCTGTCCACGCTGGACCTCGTCCAGCACGTCGAGCAGGCTAAGGAGCGTCACGCCGCTGCCGCGCAGCACCAACGACTTGATAAGCCGGATATCATTGCAGCTGATGGTATTCTCCGGCGCAAAGTCATGGTGGCGATAGAGGAGCGCCACCCGCTCATGGACGATCAGCGGCGCGCCGGGCACGATATGCCGCTCCAGGCTGAGCTCGCCCAAAGACAGCGCCTTCACCCCCGCCAGGGGATGGTCCGGACGCATCACAATCCCCACCTCCAGTTCGGCAAAGGCCAGCACGCTGAGTCCAGCCTGCCCCTGCGGATCGAGGATCAGGCCGACGTCCAGGTCCGCCTGACGCACTTTCTGGCTGACGGTGTGGCTGTCAGCCACCTGCAGATCCAGCTCCAGCCACGGCCAGCTGGCGATGATCTCCGCCAGCGCGGCGGCGAAGCCCCCTTCCGCCAGCGCCTGCACCATGCCAACGCTAACGCTCCCGCGCTTCATCCCCTGCAGCTCATCAAATTTCTGTCGGGTCTGACGAAATTCCTTCTGCCAGCGCAGCAGATTGTCATACAGCAGTTCACCGGCGGTGGTCATCCGCAGTCCCTCCGGCAGGCGCTCGAACAGCGGGGTACCGAAGGCCTCCTCGGCCTGCAGGATCTGGCGGTTAATTGCCGAGGCGGAGATATGCAGCTGCTCGGCGGCCCGGCGCAGACTGCCGCAGCGGGCCACGGCGATGAAATAGTGCGCGAAACGGGAAAATGGACTCATGGCGCCCCTGTACTCTTTTTTGCAACAGCAGAGTGAATTAATGGTGATGGATGTGAACACCCTAATATGACAACAATAATCTCACAACAATAAAACAATCACCGATGTGAGCAGGAAGAGAAATCATGAAGACAACCACCCCCACGCCCCCCGCCCATTGCACCTTTGACCCGGAAGACTGGCTGCGGCTGGCCCGCTGCTGGCACCCGGTGGCCCGCGCCTGCGATATTACCGGCGCCCCGGTGAAAGCCACCCTGCTGGACGAACAGCTGGTTATCTATCGTATTAAAGGCCAGGTGGTAGTCGCCCGCGACGTCTGCCCGCACCGCGGGGTGCCGCTGACCCTGGGGTTTCATGAAGAAGAAGGCATCGTCTGCCCCTATCATGGCCTGCGCTTTGGCGAGGATGGCCGCTGCAACCGTATCCCCTCCAGTCCGGGGCAACCCATTCCGGCCAAACTGCATCTCACCAGCTTCGCCGTGGAGGAGCGCTACGGGCTGATCTGGACCTGCCTGGCCTGCGATCCGGACAATCCGCCGCCGTTACCGACCATGCCGCACTGGGACGACGCCGGCTTTCAGCAAATCAACTGCCCGGCCTTCGAGGTAAAGGGATTTGCCGGCCGCCAGGTCGAAGGCTTTCTCGATGTCGCCCACTTCGCGTGGATCCACACCGATACCTTCGCCGATCCGGACAACCAGCAGGTGCCGGACTACACCCCGCAGGAGACGCCGTTCGGCTTTGTTGCCGACTACTGGAGCTCGGTGGGCAATTACCCGGCCAGCTCTGATTTCCGCGCGCCGGAAGGGTTCCAGTGGCTGCGTCACTTTGAAATGCATCTGCCGTTCACCGCTACGCTGACCATCCATTTTCCCGCCGACGCCAGGCTGGTGATCATGAACGCCGCCTCGCCGGTGTCGTCCCGGGTGACGCGGATGTTTGCCCCTATTGCCCGCAACTTCGATCTGCACGTGCCGGTGGAAGACGTACATGCGTTCAACCTGCGGGTATTTGAAGAGGACCGCCTGATGGTCGAGACCCAGCGTCCGGAACGGTTGCCGCTGGATCTGACCCTGGAGGCGCATATTCCGGCGGACCGCAGCTCTATCGCCTACCGGCGCGGGCTGAAGAAGATGGGCTTTGGCGATTTCTTTCTGGTATGAGTGGAGGTCATATGCGCGACATACTCCCGGTGGTGGTCGATGGCCTGTGGCGCCAGGGCGCGAAAAATCTGGCCGTTCGTCTGGTGAGCGCCGAGGGGCAACCGCTGCCGGCGTGGACGCCCGGCGCCCATATCGATCTCCATCTTCCCTGCGGGCTGATCCGTCAGTACTCCCTGACCGGCAGCCCGGCCGAACGGGATCGCTATCTGCTCTGCATCGCCCGCGAGTCGCAGTCTCGCGGTGGCTCCCGTTATATTCATGACACCCTGCGCCCGGGACAGCCATTGATGATCTCTGCCCCGCGCAACCACTTTCCGCTGCACGAGGGCGGCCATGTGGTGCTTCTCGCCGCCGGGATCGGCATTACGCCGCTGCTGGCGATGGCCCACGCCCGGGCGGCGTCCGGCGCCAGCTTTACGCTGCACTATTACGTTAGCCGTGCGCAGGAGGCCGCCTTCGCCACCGAGATCGCCCGCCAACTAACGGGTGGAATCTGCCAGATCCACTGCTCAGACGAGGGGCAGAGTCCGCGCCAGCGGCTGGCGCAGGATCTGGGGGCTCCGGACGCCGACACCCGGGTCTACTTCTGCGGTCCGCCCGGATTTATGGCCCGGGTTCGCGATACCGCGCGGGCGGTCGGATGGGAGGAGGCGCAATTGCACAGCGAAGCGTTCCAGCCGCCCGCCCCGACGGCGGCGTCGGCGGCGGACGGAACCTTCACCATCACCCTCACCTCCACCGGGGAGCGCTGGCCGGTGCCGGGGGACAAAACCATCGCCCAGGTGCTGCAGGAGCATGGCGTCGCGGTGCCGCTCTCCTGCGAGATGGGGATCTGCGGCGCCTGCCTGACGCCGGTACGCGAGGGAACCGTCGACCACCGGGATACCGTGCAGTCGGAGGCGGAAAAACAGGCCGCAGAACAGCATATTGCGCTGTGCTGCTCCCGCAGCCTGTCGGCCAATTTAGTTATCGATCTCGCGGGATAAGCGGCCCGTCACCGGCTGGTCGGCGCGGGCGACCGGTTTCACCCGTACGGCGGCGAAGACAATCACCATCGCGCTCAACAGCAGCAGACCGCTGCCGGTGAAGACGCCGCTGGCGCCGTGCAAATCAAACACCGCCCCGCCGCCGGCGGCCCCGGCGCTGATGGCCAGCTGAATAGAGGCGACCAGCAGACCGCCCGCGCTTTCTGCTTCATCCGGCACGGTGGTGGCAAGCCAGGTGGACCAGGCCACCGGCACCAGGCCGAAGGCAAATCCCCACAGGGCGACCAGCAGCCCGGCCAGCACGGTCAGATGGCCAAACGTCACCATCAGCAGCGCCAGAACGCTCATCATCAACGGCACCAGCGCCAGGGTGAGACGCAGGCTACGGCTCAGCAGATAGCTCGCCACCGAAGTGCCGATAAAGTTAGCGATACCGAAGCCGAGCAATATCAGCGAAACCCCTTCGACACTGGCCTGCGCGACGGTCTCAAGGAACGGCCGCAGGTAGGTAAAGAAGGCGAAATGGCCGCTGAAAATCAGGATCGTCGCCAGCATGCCGCCCAGCATACCGGGGCGGCGCAGCACCCTGAACAGCGTGGAGAAGGTCCCGACGCTCTCCGGGCGCATGGAAGGCAGCACCCACAGCTGCCAGAGCAGCGCCAGCAGGCTGGGTATCGCACAGAGAATAAACACGTTGCGCCAGCCGATCAGCTCCCCGAGGTAGCTGCCGAGCGGCGCGGCCACCACCGTGGCGACAGACACCGCGGAAAAGATGATCGCCAGCGCCTTTGGCACATGGGCCGCCGGCACCAGACGCATCGCCGTGGCGGTGGACATCGCCCAGAAGCCGCCGATGGCGATCCCCAACAGCAGACGGCCCAGCAGGAGAAACGCCAGCGAATCGGCAAAAGCGACCATCAGGCTGGAGACTATCTGCAGTACGGAAAAGAACATCAGCACCCAGCGGCGATCGATATTGCGGGTGGCGGTGGCGATCAGCAGGCCGGTAACTAACGCCACCAGCGCCGTCGCGGTGACCGCCTGTCCGGCCATCCCTTCACTGACGCCGAGGCTGCTGGCCATCGGCGTTAACAGGCTGGCGGGCAGAAACTCGGCCACGATCAGGCCGAACACCCCGAGGGCCAGGGCATAGACGGCGCGCCAGGCAGGTTTGGCGGGAGACAGGCTCTCGTCAGCAGCTATGCAGGAACTCATATACAACTCTCCAGGTTTATTAACATCCTGGTCATCTTAGGGACTTACTTTCGGACGATATATGATGCATACTCTTCAGTTATTGATTATTCGTCCGGAATTACCATGAGCCAGCCTGCCATCGACCTGACCAGCGAACTGTTGCGCGGTATGCGCCTCTCCGGCGTTAACTACCGGCGCATCGAAACCGCACGCCCGTTCGGCGTCGGCTTTAGCGCCGTGGCGGGTAAAGCCCAGTTCCATTTCATCAGCCGCGGGCCGGTGCTGCTGCGCATGGCCAGCGGAGAACAGTTCACCCTCGAGAGCGGCGATGCGCTATTTATTCCTAACGGCGACGGGCACGCCCTGCTCTCAGATCCGCAGGCCACGGTGGTCAATGTGGCGCAGCTGCCCAGCGAAACGGTGTGCAGCACGGTAAGTTGTATCAACGCTGGCGACCAGCCTGACTGCCCGGAGCGCGCCGTCATTTTCAGCGGTTGTATGGACTTTGAGCTCGGCGGCATGCAGCCGCTGGTCAAGGCCATGCCGGAGGTGATGCGGGTCAGCAGCCTGCTAAACACCTGGCCGGAGATCCAGCCGCTGTTGGTAGCGATGGAGCGGGAATCGCTCACCCGCCAGGCAGGCTATGCCGGGATCCTCGCCCGGCTGGCGGACGTGGTGGCCGCGCTGATTGTCCGCGGCTGGGTAGCGTGCGGGTGCGGCAACGCCACCGGCTGGGTACAGGTCCTGCGCGATCCCCGGCTGGCGAAAGCGATCTACGCCATGCATCAGCGCCCGGGGGTCAACTGGAAAGTGGAAGATCTGGCGCGGGAGGCGGGTCTTTCACGCTCGCTGTTCGCGGAACGTTTTCTCGCCGCCACCGGCACCACCCCCGCCCGCTATCTCACCGAGCTGCGTATGCGGCTGGCGGTGCAGTACATCACCCATGAAGGCCAGGCGCTGGAAAAAGTCGCCTTCAGCCTCGGGTATCAATCGCTGGCGGCCTTCAGCCGGGCTTTCAAACGCATCACCGGCCAGCCGCCGGGGGCCCTGCGCGCCACGGCACGCTAGAGTCAGCCTTTATGTAAAGCGATACACGCCGTTGCCGACACGAAAGCGCTGCCCCTTAAGCGCCGGGTTGGCGACGCGGAACACCAGTTCGGTCAGCTGGTTGGCAGCCCCTTCACGGAAGATAAATTGCTGGCCGCCCACGTCCAGTCCCTGCTCCCCCAGTGGCGGAAAGCCCAGCAGCGCCTGCCAGCGATCGCGCACCGCCTGGGGATTGACCACCTCGAACACCGCCTGCTCAAGCGTAATGTCGCCCAGCGGATGCGGCGCGTCCAGCCTCTGGGCGCGCAGCCGCGTCAGCCGGGTGGCGTCGTCTTCTTCCCACTGCAGCACAAAGGGATAGACCAGCCCGGCAGTGTCGCCATCGATGGTGAAGATCCGCCAGCGGATGATATTGCCCTGCGGATCGTTGCGCTGGCCATCGACAATCGGTGACACTGTCACCCCTGCGCGACGCAACTGGTCATGGGTGGCGTCGATGTCGTCGCTGCGCAGCGCCACCCGAAACAGCGCCTCATTCTCCGGCAGCAGCCGTGCGGCGTCGCGCGAAAGGAGGAATTTGTCCGTCGCGGCGCGCAGTTCGTCCGGGTCGGCAATGGCGAGGAATTCGATATACGTCAGGCCAAAATAGCTCAGCGCATTACGGGTTCCCCACCCCGGATGCCGCCCTCCGGCCACCGCCCGCAGCTGCTGCCCGGCAAAGATTTCAATCGCCGCTTCCGGCTGATTCACAAACTGTACTGCGTGGTCCCACTGCAAGGTTGCCATGATCTCTCCCGCGATTGTGCCTGGTCAGGCGCCTGCGGCAAAAGATAGTGCTGGGGTGAAGGGAATGGCAAACAAGAATTAAATATATCGAAAGCAGGATAGGTAATTTATATCAACGCGCTATGTCGCATCTGACGGGCGATGAAACGGCGGGCAAAGAACCGCCCGCCACGGGGTCAGACCGACCCTTCTTTCTCAATCACCAGAATACGCGCCGCCCCCTGCGGGTGAGCGACATGCTCGCATCCCACCCCGGCGTAGAAGATATCGCCGGCGTTTAGCATGATGATCTGCTCCTCGCCGTCGACTTTCACATGCATCGCCACCTGACCATCCATCACGGCAAACACCTCCTGACCATCATTGATGTGCCAGATATAGGGTTGGTCGGTCCAGTGCAGACGCACGGTGGTGCCGGAAAAATTGGCAATATCCAGCGCGCCCCACGCGCGGTCGGCGGTGAAATCTTTACTGCTCCAGCTCTGCATGATGGTGTCCTGTGGTAAGGGTTATTTTTTCTGCCAGTTTGCCCAGGGATCCGCTTTCTCCACCGGCGCGTCATCATCAAGGGAGGCGAGATACATAGCCTCCACCTCTTTGCGCGCCCACGGCGTCCGGCGGAGAAATTTGAGGCTGGACTTAATGCTGGGATCGCTTTTAAAGCAGTTAATGTTGACATGGCGGGCCATTTCCGCCCAACCATAGCGCGCCACCAGGGCATTGAGCAGCGCTTCCAGCGTCACGCCGTGCAGGGGATCTTTCGAGCTGTGCATTACGATACGTCCGTTCCGCATTAAAAAGTGCGCCTACCTTACTGGCTCTCACCGACGGGCGCAACAGGCTTCATTACGCGCTTCGCGCCTATATCTATTTAACGCAAAAGCACTGAACCCCGCGCGGTCATAAATTAGAAAATAACGTTATTGGTTGCTTATTTGGCCTTGAGGCAAGCTGTGTTCAGCCCCGGACAGAGGAAATCACCATGCGCTGCTGTTGTGCCCGAACCCAGAACCTGAATCTACCCATAACTTATTACCCCGTTTTCGGAGAACACAATGAACGCGACCACCCTGCCGATTCTCGACCTGGCCCGCTACGCGGACCCCGCGGATAAAGCGGCCTTCCTGGCCGACCTGCGTCATGCCGCCCGCGACATCGGCTTCTTCTATTTGATCAACCACGGTGTCGACGACGCGCTTCAATATGAAGTTCAGCGCCAGTCCCAGCGCTTTTTTGCTCTCGATGAGGCGCGAAAACAGCAGGTGGCGATGATCCACTCCCCCCATTTTCGCGGCTATAACCGCGCGGCCTCTGAGCTGACGCGCGGCCAGCCTGACTGGCGAGAACAGTTTGATATCGGCGCCGAACGTCCGGCGCTAACCCTCAGCGACGACGCCCCGCGCTGGCAGCGCCTGCAGGGTCCGAATCTGTGGCCTGCCGCCCTGCCGTCGCTTAAACCGGTATTACTTCACTGGCAACAGCAAATGACCCAGGTGGGCATCCGCCTGCTGCGCGCCTTTGCCGAAGCCCTGCAGCTCCCGGAGAATGCTTTCGATCAGCTCTACGGCGAGAAACCCAACGAGCATATCAAACTGATCCGCTACCCCGGCCAGCAGGAGACCCAAAGCAGCCAGGGCGTCGGCGCCCATAAAGATTCGGGGTTTCTCAGCTTCCTGCTGCAGGACGAGCAGAAAGGACTGCAGGTAGAGGTCGCGCCTGGAGAATGGATCGACGCCGTGCCGCTGGCCGGCAGCTTTGTGGTCAATATTGGCGAACTGCTGGAGCTGGCGACCAACGGGTATTTGCGCGCTACCGTCCATCGCGTGGTGTCGCCGCCGGCGCAGCAGCAGCGCCTCTCCATCGCCTTCTTCCTCGGCGCCCAGCTTGACGCGGTGGTGCCGGTTTACACCCTGCCGCCCGAGCTGGCGCGTGAAGCGCGAGGGCCGGACAGCGACCCGCACAATCCGCTGCTGCGCGATGTCGGCTGGAATTATCTCAAGGGCCGTCTGCGTTCCCATCCGGACGTGGCGGAACGCTACTATCAGGACGTGTTTCGCGAACGCGCCGAGCAATTGATCGTTTAACCATAACTAAAAAGGAACACACCATGAAATATGCCGCTTTTAAACTGGCAGGGGTCGCACTGTCTCTTTCTCTGGCATGGACGTCTGCCCAGGCTGCCGCGCTGCGCGTCGCCGCGGACCCGGTTCCCCACGCGGAGATCCTCAACTACATCAAAAAAATCGATCCCAGCCTCGATCTGAAGGTGGTGGAGCTGACCAGCGGGGTCAACGCCAATGAACTGCTGGCCAGTGGCGATGTGGATGCCAACTACTTCCAGCATGTCCCCTACCTGAAGGATCAGGAGAAAGCGCTGGGTAAAACCTTTGCCGTCGCGGCCACCGTGCATATTGAGCCGCTGGGAATTTACTCGCATAAGCATAAAGATTTCTCATCACTGCCGGAAAACGCCACCGTGGCGGTGCCGAATAACACCACCAACCTGAGCCGGGCGCTGTTCCTGCTGCAGGCGCAGAAGCTTATTAAGCTGGACCCTAAATTTACCGACCCGGCCACCACCCTGGCGACGCCGAAGGATATTGTCGAGAACCCGAAACACCTGAAGATTCTGGAGATTGAATCGCCGCAGATCCCGCGCTCCCTCGACGATGTCGACCTGGCGGTGATTAACGGTAACTACGCGCTGGAAGCCGGCCTGGTGCCAGCGAAGGATGCCCTGGGGCTGGAAAGCGCCGAGCATAACCCGTACGCCAATATTCTGGTGACCACCCCAGCCCTGGCGAATGACCCGCGCATTAAGGCGCTGGCGAAAGATCTGACCTCGCCGCAGGTGGCGGAGTTTATCCGTAAAACCTACAACGGCTCGGTGATCCCGGTGGCCCCTCAGTCATGATAACCATCGAAGGGCTGAGCAAAACCTACGCCGGAACCGGCCGACCGGCGCTGAACGATATCGCGTTGCAGATACCGAAAGGGGCAATATACGGCATTCTCGGGCGCAGTGGCGCCGGCAAAAGTACGCTCATCCGCTGTCTCAATTTACTGGAGCGGCCCACCTCGGGCCGCATTCTGGTGAACGGACAGGATATTACCCAGTTGAACAAGGCGGCGCTGCGGGATTATCGCCTGCGCACCGGGATGATTTTCCAGCACTTCAATCTGCTGCATGCCCGCACCGTCGCTGGCAACGTCGCGGTGCCGCTGGAGATTGCCGGAGTGCCGAGGGCCGCTCGCGAGGCCCGGGTGCGCGAACTGCTGGAGCTGGTGGATCTCAGCGAAAAGGCCGCTGCTTTCCCGTCACAGCTTTCCGGCGGGCAAAAGCAGCGCGTCGGCATCGCCCGGGCGCTGGCCGCCCGGCCGGAAGTGCTGCTGTGCGATGAGGCGACCAGTGCGCTGGATCCCGAGACCACCGCCTCGGTGCTGGCCCTGCTGGCGGATATTAACCAGCGCCTCAATCTGACCATTGTGCTGATTACGCACCAGCTGGAGGTGGTGAAAACCATCTGTGACCACGCGGCGCTGCTGGAACAGGGCGAGATTGTCGAAAGCGGTAAACTCGCCGACCTGCTGGTGACCCCATGGTCGCGGCTGCGCCAGTCGCTGCTGCACGACCCGCAGGCTGAACAGGAATTTCTTACCCGCCACGGCGTTCAGGGGAGGCCATTATGCGGAGTAGCATGAGCTGGGAAGATTTGTGGCCGTTATTACTCGACGGCACGCTGGATACGCTTTATATGGTGGGCCTGGCGGCCCTGTTTACGGTGCTGATCGGGCTGCCCACCGGCGTGCTGTTATTTATTTCCCGCGCCAACGGGCTGGCGCCGATGCCGAAACTGAACGCGCTGTTAGGCGCGGTGATCAACATCGGCAGGTCGCTGCCGTTTATCGTGCTGCTGATCGCCCTGATCCCCTTTACCCGCCTGATCGTCGGCACCACGCTGGGCAGCACCGCCGCCATCGTGCCGGTGACCATCGGCGCCTTTCCGTTCTTTGCCCGTCTGACGGAAAACGCGCTCGACGAGGTGGACTACGGGAGAATTGAAGCCATTCTGTCGATGGGCGGCAACGTCTGGCACGTGATTTTTAAATCCCTGCTGCCGGAAGCCCTGCCAACGCTGCTGGCCGGGATCACGCTGACCATCGTGATGCTGATTGGTTTCTCCTCCATGGCCGGTGTGATCGGCGGCGGTGGACTCGGCGACCTCGCCATCCGCTACGGCTATCAGCGGTTTAATAATGAAGTCATGTTTGGCACAGTGCTGATCCTGGTGGCGATGGTGCAGGGGGTGCAAATGGCCGGCGATCGGCTGGTGCGTAGCCTGGCCCACCGCCGCTAGCCGTCAGTCATTAGTTCCAGCCGCTCTCTGCCGCCAGCTGGCGGACCAGAGTGGCGGCGTCACACTCGCGGATCAACCCCACCCCCTGCCCGGCCCAGTGGGCGCCATACTCATGGACACCCTGGGCTTTCGCGGCGGCGGCCAGTGCTTTGCCGATATCATACGCCAGCGGATAATCCGGCACGGCGCTCGCCGGATAGCCTTCCCCCAGCGCACAGAAGGCATTCGCCAGACAGCGTGCCGGACGCCCGGATATCGCGGAGGTCAGCACCGTACGCCCGTCAAGGCTGTTGTGGATCGCCGCGCGATAGCCGGCGTCGGCGGCCGATTCCGGACACAGTAAAAACGCCGTACCGAGCTGTACGCCCTGCGCCCCCAACTGCATCACGCTGGCGATCCCCGCTCCGTCTATGATGCCCCCGGCGGCCACCACCGGGATGGTTAGTCAACGCCGCAGAAGTTGCACCAGGGTGAAGGTGCTCAGCTGCGCGTCAGGCGCCTGCGGAGCAAAGATCCCCCGGTGCCCACCCGCCTCATAGCCCTGAGCGACCACCACGTCGATCCCTTGCTGTTCAATCAGCAGCGCCTCCTGGAGCGAGGTTGCCGTCGCCAGGGTAACGATCCCCTGCCGCCGCAGACGCTGGATCGTCTCACCTTCAGGAAGGCCAAAATGAAAGCTCACAACCGCCGGCGAGATGTCGAGAAGCAGCTCCAGCATCGGCGCATGACCGATAAATGTCTGGTAGATCTCGCTTAACGAATCCGGTGGCGTACTGCCATAGCGGGCAAAATGGGGACGTAATGTTGTTGCCCAGTCGGCTTCCCGCCGGGCGTCGCGCCGGGGCGGCGCATGGCAGAACAGATTGACATTGAACGGGCGGTCCGTCAGCTGGCGAGTGGCGACTATCATCGCTTCCGCCTGGGCAACGGTTGAAGCGCCCAGCCCCAGCGAGCCCAGCGCACCGGCATTACTTACCGCGGCAGCCAGCGCGGGGGTGGAGACGCCCGCCATCGGGGCCTGAATCAGGGGATAATCAATATCAAGAAGCGAAAGCAGCGGGTTGCTCATGGTTTCCTCATGCATTAACGATGCTGGAGGCTTACCATCTCCTTTAAAGATGGTAAGATCAACATTATTATCGTATTGAGAAGAAAAATATGAACCACAGCACACTCGAGATCTTCATTCAGGTGGCAGAAACGCAGAGCGTCACCCAGGCAGCAAAACGGCTGGGCCGCGCGCAGTCCAATATCACGACCCGCATTCAGCAGCTGGAAGAGGAGCTTGCCGTTGAGCTCTTCGTTCGCGGCAACAAAAAAATGGTGTTGTCCCCGGCAGGCGTGCAGTTTCTCAGCTATGCCCGGCGGATCCTGAGCCTGGCGGAAGAGGCAAAGCAGGCTCTGCATCCGACAACCCCAGGCGGCAGTCTGCGTCTGGGCGCGATGGAGGCGACCGCCGCCAGCCGGCTGCCGCCGCTGCTTACCCGCTTCCAACAGCAGTGCCCACAGGTGGATATCACCCTCATCACCCACCCGACCCGCCAGTTAACCGAGGGGGTGTTAACCGCCGCCCTTGATGCCGCGCTGGTCTGCCTGCCGCCAGGGGCCGATGGGCAACCTGCCTGTCCCGACGAGCTGGCATTCACCCCGGTGTTTTATGAAACCCTGATGCTGGTCCGTCCGCAGACCCCGGGTCCGCTGCGGTTCGCGGCATTTGCCAGCGGCTGCAGCTACCGCGCGCTGGGAGAACGCTGGCTGGCGGAACAGCAGGCGGCCGTCGAGGTGCATGAGGTCAATTCCTATCACAGCATGCTTGCCTGCGTGGCGTCCGGGCGCTACGCCTGCCTGCTGCCGCAGAGCGTGCTGTCGCTGATGACGCTTCCCGAAAACTGCCTTAGCGAACCGCTGTGCGAGGCGACCACCCAGCTTATCTGGCGCAGCGGCTTGAGCGCCCCCGCCCTGAGCGAGTGGCGCAAGCTGCTGCAAAGCGTGGCGATTGGCTAAGCCTGGCGTTCGGTAAAGACCAGCCCTGCGGCAATCAGCAGCGCCAGCGCCGCGGCATAGAGCGCCGGGTTAAATGAAGCCGCGATCTGATACAGCGCGCCGGCGATAAGCGGCCCGGCAATCTGTCCCACACCGTACAGTGCAGTCATCGCGGCAATCATATTGAAGCTCACCTGATGGCTGAGACTTTTCGCCTTCGGTAGCGCAATGGTTACGGTGCCCATAAAGGTAAAGCCCACCAAAAGCGCGCTTAGCACGCAAAACAGCAATGAAGCGCTGCAGGCTGGAAGGATCACGCCAAGCGCCTGGACGAGCAGGTTGCGGGTCAGCGCTTGCCGGTATCCCCACTTTAGCACCAGCATATGCCAGATGAGGCAGGACGGCGCGGCCGCCAGACCAAACAGCGCCCACAGATGGACCGGGTCAACGCTCTGCAGCGAACCGGACAGAAACAACGGCAGATAAGTGGCGGTGATGATATAGCCGAAGCCCGCCAGGCCGTAAACCATCAAGAGTCGCCACGCCGCGCGACGGGTATCGCTCCCGGACGCAGGCAGGGAGGTCTCAACATGGGAAACCCTCACCAGTGCAGCCGGCGGAGTCAGTAGCCAACGGATCGCCAGCGCCAGCAGCAGACCGGCGCATAATGCGCAGAGCAGCCAGATCTGCTGGCTGGTGAGGCTCAGGGCATGTCCAAGGGCGATCCCCTCCGCGGAGATAAATATCCCCAGCCCCACCCCGGCATACAGCAACGGCGCCCCGTGATGATGCCCCATATGTTCCAGCAGCCACAGCGAACCTGCAATCAGCGTTATCGCGCTCAGCGCGCCGGCGACGGCGCGCAGCGTAATAATGGTCCACGGCGAGCTCACCCAGGCCAGCAGCGCCAGGCTGGCGATGGTCAACCCGGCGGAGATAATGCTCAGTCGGGTGGCGGCCCCAGGCTGCACCCGCGCCAGCAGCAACGCGCCGACCAGATAGCCAGCGTAATTGGCCGACGCGGCGAGATTGCCCTCGTGCAGGGTTAACAGACCTTCATTAAGCATAAGCGGCAGCACGCCGGTGAAGGCAAAGCGCCCATAGCCCATGCCGATCATCAGTACTATCGATCCAGCCAGTGCCAGCCATAAGGCCTGGCGCGATTGGTTATTCATCCACCACCCCACAATAATTCTCAATTTAAGAACAATAATGTTGTATGATTCTTTTTTTATTATGATGAAGAGGTATTGTTGGCGCAAGGCGGATGTTAATCCGCTATGGTATTTACAGAGAGAAGGTGGCGCCTGGGCACGGCTTAACACACGCCGGGCCGATTTACCGGTACAGTATCAACTCAACTTATGCTCACGGGAGTCATTATGTCGTTCTGTCATATGCGCATTGCCAGGCCGGTCAGCGAACTGGACACCACCGCCAGCATGTATTGCGCCGGGCTGGGACTCGAGCTGCTCGGCAGCTTTACCGATCATGAAGGATTCAGCGGGATAATGCTCGGCGCGCCCGAAGCGGGCTGGCATCTGGAATTCACCCACTGCCGCCACCATCCCGTCACCCCCTCGGCAGGCGATGAAGATCTGCTGGTGCTGTACTATCCGCAGCAGGCGGCATGGGAGGCACAGTGCGCAGCCATGGACGCCGCCGGATTTCTGCGCGTTACGGCGTTTAACCCTTACTGGGAGGTCAATGGCGTCACTTTCGTCGACCGGGACGGCTACCGCACGGTATTGCAAAACCGCGCCTGGGGCATGGTGTGTGATTCGTCGGGTATGGCGGCGAGCTGACGCTGAGCGAGGCGGGCGTTAAGCGCTGTAAAAGCAGTTATTTACATTCGTACAAATATCGTTCCCGTCGGTTACCGATAAAACGCTGTCGCGCCTCGCCAGCGCCCTCACGGCGCGCTATGCTACACATCCCGTTGTATTAACCTCTTATCCCTATGAGCACTTCCGTCAGCACTACACAACTCAATTTGCGCATTATTTCGATCGTTGTTTTTACCTGTATCTGCTATCTCTCCATTGGTCTGCCGCTGGCCGTACTGCCGGGCTATATTCACTATCAGCTGGGCTACAGCACCTTTGTGGCCGGAATTGTGATCAGTCTGCAGTACATATCGACGCTGATAAGCCGGCCGCACGCCGGGCGCTATACCGATATCTGGGGGCCGAAAAAAGTGGTCAGCCTTGGGATCGTCTGCTGCCTGCTCAGTGGCGCCTTCACGCTACTGGCGGTAGTCCTGCAGGCAACGCCGATGCTGGCCATTGCCGCGCTGCTGGCGGGCCGGGGGTTTCTCGGCGTCGGCGAGAGCTTTACCGCCACCGGCGCCACCCTGTGGGGGATCAAAACCGTCGGCGCGATCCACACGTCACGGGTTATCTCCTGGAACGGCGTGGCGACCTATGTGGCGATGGCGGTCGGGGCGCCGCTGGGAGTTACCCTCAATCACTATTTTGGCATCAGCGGCTTTGCTACGGTGGTAGTGCTGGTCGCGGCCATCGGTCTGCTGTTCGCTCGTACCCGCCAGGACGTCAAGGTGACCGCCGGCGCCAGAGCGCCCTTTCACGCGGTGGTGCGAAAAATCTGGCCTTACGGCCTGGGGCTGGCCTTTGGCACCGTCGGTTTCGGCGTTATCGCCACCTTTATCACCCTCTACTTCGCCGCGCACAGCTGGCAGGGCGCCGCGTTTACCCTTTCGCTGTTCAGCGTCGGCTTTATCTGCGTTCGCCTGGTGCTGGGAAATACCATTACCCGCTTTGGCGGAGTCCCGGTCTCCCTGGCCTGCTTCATCATCGAAAGTCTCGGCCTGCTGCTTATCTGGCTGGCGCCATCAGCATGGATGGCCGGCGTCGGCGCCTTTCTCACCGGTTCGGGTTTCTCGCTGGTCTTTCCGGCTTTAGGAGTTGAGGCGGTAAAACAGGTGGAAGAGCAAAATCAGGGAACCGCCCTCGGCACCTACTCGGCGTTTCTTGATCTGGCGCTGGGCCTGACCGGGCCGCTGGCCGGCTGGGTCGCCGGGTTCTACGATCTCGCCACGCTGTATCTGCTGGCGGCGATCGTGGTGGCGCTCGCATTCCTGCTGATTTTCCGCGTACATCGGCAACAGCGGCTTGTCGCCAGAGAGTAGTGTGGCCCGGCTCGCGGGCCGCCGCGGTCCGATGACGCCGGCAAAAAATGAATCGGCAATTGACGACGATTCGGCTTCCGTGCCAACATCCCGTCAGCGTCTGGCAACAGATGCATGGACGGTACTGGTAGACAACAGAGTTCGCGCAACGATCCAGCCCGGTACCGTAGTCCAATCCGAATCACTGACCCACACGGTGAATTCCTGATTCTGGCGGGAAACACAGACATGCACCAAAGTTTTAATCAGCGCGTTCATTTCTATTACTGCGTCCTGGTCGCGCTGAAGATGCACGGAAAATCGAAAAAAGCGGGTGGTATCAGGGGAAAGAATAACTTTCTGCTGAAATGGCTGCGCCGGGCGCAGGATAACAACATTTTTCCTCCCGATATCACCAGTGAAATCGAATGGCTGCGAGGAAAAATTATTCAGGCTGGCTATGACACCGATCTCGAGCCGATGCTGGATTTTGTCTACGCCACCGCCAGCCGCGCCGAGGCGCTCAAAAACGCCGAATAGGCTCCTGCGCCCGCCACGGGCACAGAGACGTTCCCTGCCATGTCTCAATCCCAGGTTCGGCCAACAGCGCAGGCGCAATCCAGCCACGTTCTATTTTGTGACACTGTCACGCACAAAGGTGACCGCTGAGGTTCATTAACCGCTGACATGCCGCCTGACGCGTTCTATGCTTTTCCCTGTCTCCCTCCTCACACAGGAACTGCACCCGATGGCCGACTGGAATCCTTCGTTGTATCTGCAATTTGACGCTGAACGTACCCGCCCCGCGGCCGACCTGCTCTCGCGTATTGCCCATCTGCAGGTCGAGCACGCCGTCGACCTCGGCTGCGGGCCGGGAAACAGCACCCGCCTGCTACGCGCCGCCTGGCCGTTGGCGACGATCGTCGGTATCGATAACTCCCCGGCCATGGTGGTCCAGGCGGCGCAGGCCTTACCCGACTGCGAATTCATTGATGCCGATATTGCCCGCTGGCGGCCTGCGCAACCGCCAGATGTGATCTATGCCAACGCCTCTCTGCAGTGGCTGACGGATCATGAGACGCTTTTCCCCCATCTGGTAAACCAGCTGGCGGACAACGGAACGCTGGCAGTGCAGATGCCGGATAACTGGCAGGAACCTTCCCATACCCTGATGCGTCAGGTTGCTAGCGAGATGGGGTTGCCGGACCGTGGACGCCAGCCGTTACTCCCGCCCGCCGCCTGGTACGATCTGCTCAGCCGCCAGGGTTGCGAAGTTGATATCTGGCGCACCACCTATTTTCATCCCCTTGCTTCTCATCAGGCGATTGTCGACTGGCTGCAGGGCACCGGGTTACGCCCCTATCTGGCAGGCCTGGACGAGCAGGCCGGAAGCGCGTTTCTCACACGCTATCTCGCATTGCTGGCCGCACACTATCCGTTACAGTGTAACGGGAAGGTGCTCCTGCGTTTCCCACGGCTGTTTATCGTGGCGCGAAAGATCGCCGCCTGACCGTTGGGATAGGTGGGCAGAAAAGCGGAGTGATGAAAGGTGTAAAGGATCGGCTATACCATCCTGATTTTCAGGATTGATAATCCCGAACGTTGCGATATTCAATATCTTAGTCAGCGTGCGACAGTGATGACTCCTTTAACCTGCAAAGAGAATCACTATGAGTACTCCTCCTGTCGATCGCCGAACGCTGGCTGCTATCGCGCCAAAGCTAGCCGAGCTGACCGAAACGGTGCTGTTTGGCGATATCTGGGCGCGGAGCGAGCTGTCGCCCCGCGAACGCAGCCTGATCACCCTTTCCGCCCTGACGGCGCAGGGCAAAACTGAACAGCTGCCGTGGCACATCGCGCTCGGCTATCAGAATGGCCTGAGCCGGGAAGAAATTGTCGAATTGTTTACCCATCTGGCGTTCTATGCCGGTTGGCCGGCTGCGGCCAGCGCCCTGACCTGTCTGAACGCGCAGGAGGCGTCATGCCCCTGACCCGAATTTCGCTTGGCACCGCCTGGCATCCCGCGGAGTTTGCTCAATTGTCGGCGCTCTTTCATGAGTGTCTGGTGGCGGAGTTCGACGTTCCGTCAGCAGACAGATTTCAGTTTATCGAACGGGCCGCCGATGAGCAGCGCATTTACGACCCGCACTACCTCAGCGAAGGACGCAGCGCCCGCTTCGTGCTGTTTCATATTTTCGCCGGAAAACCGCGCAGCCGGGCGCAGAAACAGGGACTCTATCGTCGGCTCTGCGCGCGGTTAGACGACGAGATGGCGGTCAGCCCGCAGGACGTGATGGTGGTTATCCAGTTTAACCAACTGGAGGACTGGAGTTTTAGCGCAGGGAAGATGGCGGATGAATGAGACAGGCGGCGCCGCAAGAGGCGCCGCGTTTCAGATGATATAATTTACTACCAGGCGAGATGATGCACCAGCGAGAGATCCCAGGCCGTTGCCAATAGCGAAAGAAACATAATCACATTGACCACTGTTTCAAGACGTTTTTCCATCGTTGCTTCTCCTGAGCCTGTTTCCCCTGTTATAGCGGGAAAAGCTTAACAACCTCTTACCGCTTCAGGACTCAAGCGTGATCCTGTAGCGTACGTAATCGTCAGCCGGGGTAAACTCATCATACAGATGACGGGCGGGATTATCACGGCGCGTATGCCAGTACAGCCGCGACCAGCCTTTGTCCGCCCCTTCGCTTTGCAGCGACTTAATCATGGTTCTGGCAATACCCTGTCCACGGAAGGCGGGATCGACAAACAGATCCTCCAGATAGCAGATCGGCGTGGTAACCCAGGTTCCCTCATGAAGAACACAGATAGCGAAGCCGACCACCGCATCATCCACCACCGCGACTCTTCCCAATACAGACGAGTTTACATCCAGCATCCGCTGCCAGGTGCATTCGGTCACCTCTTCCGGCTGCGGGCTACCGTAAAAACGAGTGTAGCCTTGCCAAAGCTGAAGCCATTCGGCTTTGTCGTGGGGCCGTACTTCCCGGATATCGATGACCATGAGAGTTTCCTTACAGATGAATGCATTAGCCTGCGAATATTGGCAGGAGATATGAGTTGAGGTCATTATTTTCCTGCGCAGATATTTGTTCAAGCGCTTCGGCCATAATTCTCCTGCTGTTCGGAACGATTTGGCACTAAAAAGCCGTATGCAGAGGAGCCACTGACCGGCTGTTACAGGTTAGTATAATGGTATGTTGTAACTAATAAAAATCCTGCACAACCCGGCCGCAGCCGGGTGTATAGATGGACTATCAGCAAAGAGGTTTGACGGCGTCGCGCATACCGCAGGTCAGGATAGCGTCAAGGTCGGCAGTCACCAGCTCCACCAGCCCCGGGGTCTGGCTCAGATCCTGCTGCCAGTGATCCGCCACGCTGAGCACGGCGGTGACCAGCTCGCGAGTGCTCATCTGGCCATCGCGATGGCGGGCCCACAGCGTTTGATAGCGCGATATCCAGTCGGCGTCATCCTGTACTGGATAGCTCTCACCATCCCGCTCTCCCCGGTAAAAGGCGATCAGCGCCGCCAGGGCAAAGGTCAGACGCGGCGGCAGCGCGCCATGCGCTTTCTGCCCCGCCAGCAGCTGCGGCAGAATACGGGTGCGGTACTTGGTCATGCCGTTGAGCGCAATCGAGAGCAGCTGATGTTTAATATAGGGATTACGGAAGCGCCCTGTCACGGCGCTGGCGAATGACACCAGCTCATCGCGCGGCAGATCCAGCACCGGAATAATCTCGTCATAAATCGCCTTTTCGACAAACGCGCAAATCTCTGCGTCGTTCATCGCCTCACCCACGGTGTCGATCCCGGCCAGGAAGGCCACCGGCACCAGCGCGGTGTGCGCCCCGTTAAGGATCGCCACTTTGCGTTCTTTATACGGCTTAATATCGTCCACAATGCGCACATTCAGCGGCAGTTTATCGAGACGCAGCTCGGCCTCCAGCGAGGCAGGTCCCTGGATAACGAACAGGTAGAAATGCTCAGCGGTATCAAGGAAAGCATCTTTATAGCCGGTCTGCGCCTCGAGAGCCGCCACTTCATCACGCGGATAGCCGGTCACAATGCGATCCACCAGCGTCGAACAGAAGGTATTCGCTGAGGTCAGCCAGGTGATAAATGCCTGCGGCAGTTCCCATTCGCTAGCATAGCGCAGCACCAGCGCCTGCAGCGCCTCGCCGTTATAATCGATCAGCTCGCAGGGAATAATCACCCATCCCTTGTCGGCCGCACCGGCGAAATGCTGGTAACGCTCAAACAACAGACGGGTCAGTTTCGCCGGATAACTGACCGGCGGCGCGTCGTCAAACCGATCCCCGGCATGGTAGCTGATGCCCGCCTCGGTGGTGTTGGAGAAGACAAACCGCATCTCCGGGTTATGCGCCAGGCGTAAAAAAGCGTCGAAGTCTGCGTAAGCGCTGATCTCCCGGTTGACCGAGCGGATAAGACGCGCATCGCTGACCGCTTCGCCCTGCTCGTTCAGGCCGCGAATAATAGTCGTGTACAGGCCATCCTGGGTGTTCAGCGAAGGCGGAAAATCTGTGGCGATAGGCCGCACGACCACGATGCCCGCATTCAGGTCGGTATGCTCGTTGAGCAGGTCGATCTGCCAGTCAACGAATGCGCGCAGGAAGTTACCTTCCCCAAACTGGATGATACGGTCAGGGTACTGCGCGCCGGGGAAATCACGACGGTTTAAAGTTTTCACAATGGGTTCCCTCTAATAGTAGTCATACAACCTGAGTAATTGGTCCAATAAGTTATCAGGTTTTGCTACCAGTGAAACCCTGTTTTGATCAAAGCAATCTGCAATAGCGGCCGTCAGGGCAGAAACTTATAGAATAGTGAGGTGGCAGTCATTTCGCCGTCGGGCATCAGCGCATAGCGCGGAATTTCCCCCACTTTTTCCCAGCCGCAGCGGGCATAGAACTGTTCCGCCCCGCTGCCGGTCGCCGTGTCCAGCACCAGCACCGTCTTCCTTTCCCGCCGGGCAATGCGCTCCAGCTCGCTCATCAACGCCTGGGCGATCCCCTTGCGGCGGACATTTTGGTGAACCAATAATTTGGCGACATCCGCTCGATGGGGCTGGTTTTCTGGTTGACTGGTGATAAGTTGCACGGTGCCAACGGGACGTTCCTCCGCGTCGAAGGCGGCCAGCACAATGCGCTCCCCGGCCGCCACGCTGTCGGCAGTGCGTTGCCAGAACGTTATCGCCGTTTGCGGCGCGAAAGGCAGCATAAAGCTCACCGAGGCGCCGCCGTTGACGCAGCTTGCCAGGATCTCGCTTAATGCCGGGAGGTGATGGAGAATATCGTCACGCGAGAGCGTGCGCAGTGAAAAGGATGTGGTCATAAAAGCTCCCTGTTATCGACCACATCACTATGTTTTTAACCAAAAATTAGCACAAGTAGGATCCCGATAGGATTTTCTTATGGCGCGCTTTCGGTCAGCGTCGGCATACAAATTTGGTTACGACCGCTCTGTTTGGCTTTCACCATCTCATCGTCCGCCGCCAACAGCAGCTGGTTAAACAGCTCGGTGATGCGGGCGTGGCCTACCTCGCGCGTCTCCAGTCCCAGACTGATGGTCAGGTGGATCGGGTTCTGGCCCAGGCCGAAAGGCTGCGACTCCACCCCGTGACGGATCTTTTCCGCCAGCAAATAGCCCTGCTGGGCGCTGTCGACGACGGCGGCCACCGCAAACTCTTCGCCGCCGATACGGGCCACCATCCCCTGCTCACCCACCAGCTGTCGAACCTGCTGGGCAAACTGGGTCAGCACGCAATCGCCGCCTTCATGGCCCAGAGCATCATTCACCCGTTTGAAGCCATCAATATCCAGCACCATCACCGTCAGCAGCTTATCCGCCGGCAGCGTCTGACGCTTCAACGCTTCGCTCAGTCCGGAACGAGAATAGACGCGGGTCTGAAAGTCAAAATCGGCGCGCAGGGCCAGCTGCTTCACCAGCGTGTTAATCGCTTCGACACTGGATGCGACAATCACCGGGCTAATCAGCATGGCGGCAATTCCGAGGCGGGTGGAGAACAGCTGCCACGGCTGCATTCGCGCATCTGGCGAAAAGTGAATTAACGAATTAGCGACCAGCAGTATTTCGCCGATGCCAGTGAGAAAAGTCAGCAGACAGGTCAGCGGCAGCGGATAGCGTACAGCGCACCAGATCAAAGCCGGTAACGGGAAGGTAATGCTGCCCGCGCCGCCTACCGCCACGCCAAGCGCAATTGACAGGACCAGCGCCAGCACCGGCAGCAGCTGGCGAAAGCGAAAACCGCTTAATGCCGAAGGCAGCGTCAGGGTCAGAATAAAGGGCAGGATTAATACCGCCGTCGAGAACTGTTCGCTAAACCAGTCCGCCAGCTGGGGAACGAAGGTGGCGCGTTCAACATCCACCGACCCCAGCGCGCCGACCGCTGCGCACAGTAAGGCGGCTAACAGGCAGAAACAGAATAAATTAAGCGCGTTTATCGGGCCCGGCATGGAGTCGGCGCGACGTTTATCCCACAGCACCAGCTGCGCCAGCGTCACAATAAAGACAATATTGGAAAAGTTAATCAGCAATGAGGCAAAGCCCATTCCCCAGCGCGAGGTTAATCCGTCATAGACCAGCATTGCTGCAAAACAGACGGCATAAAAATAGCTGCGGTTAAGCCATACATAGCGTGCAAAAATCCCAGCCATCACTGCATTGAGCGGCCAGAAGAAAGAGAGCTCCTGCACCAGACGCAGCATAGCGCCAAGAAAATGCAGCAGTAGCGTTAACGTAAATAAGACCAATGCATCGCGCACGGGTTGTTCTTCACGAAACAGCGTAAATGACCGAATCGACAGTGAAGACATTCAGTAATTATCCGTCTAATTGTTTCAGGAAATTATTATGTTAATAGTTAGTTAGCGGATTATCATAACATGAGAATATTTATCAGGCATACTCCGGCGCCGATCAAATGCAAATTAGCGCACAGACGGCGCATTCATTTGTAGCACCAGCCAGCGGTGGATGACCTGCACGATATAGTCCTGCTCCGGCTCGCTCAGCGCGCGGCCGTGGGGAATGGCATGCCATTTTTCCAGGCAACCGCGACAGCAGGTAGCGGTCGCGTGCTGGGCGATAAACACCGGGTGACCGCGCATCGGCGTCTGCTTGCCATCATTGATCGGCGCAGCGGGCGCCAGCCGCTGGCGAATAAAGTCTGCGGCATGCCGATCAATGACCTCCGCTCCCTTATCGAGACAATATTGCCGCTCTTTCCCCCCCAGACGGAAGCGTGAGCGAAACGTCGAGCGCGCCAGGCGCGCAAACAAGCGATCCTGATCGACCATCAGAACACCGACCTCCCCATCCGCTGAGTCAGTTTTTCCAGCATCGCCACGCCGGCCAGCGAGTTCCCGGCGTCGTCAAGCTCCGGGCTCCACACGGCGATCGCCATCTCCTGCGGGACAATCGCCACGATCCCGCCGCCGACGCCCGATTTCGCCGGCAGGCCAACGCGCCAGGCGAATTCACCGGCGTTCTGGTACATGCCGCTGGTCATCATCAGGGCATTCACCTGGCGGGACTGGATGGGCGCAATAACCGGCGCGTCGAGATGCGGGGCAATGCCGCGGTCGGCGAGAAACAGAAAGGTTCGCGCCAGCTCAACGCAGCTCATCTCCAGAGAACAATAGTGGAAATAGTTCTGCAGCACGGTGGCGACGTCGTTATGGAAGTTACCAAAGGATTTCATCAGCCAGGCGATGGCGGCGTTGCGCGCCGAATGCTCAAACTCTGAGCGAGCCACCACCGGATCGTAGGCGATATCGGCCACGCCGCTCAGACGGCGGACAATCTCCAGCATCCGCTGACGCGGGGCGCTGAGCCGGCTCTGCAGCATGTCGCAGACCACCAGTGCCCCGGCGTTGATAAACGGGTTGCGCGGTTTGCCCTGCTCGATCTCCAGCTGCAGAAGCGAGTTAAAGGGCTGGCCGGAAGGATCTTTCCCCACCCGCTGCCAGATCTCCTCCTCCTGATAGTGGTTCATGGCCACCACCAGGCTCAATACCTTGGAGATTGACTGGATGGAAAAACGTTCATGGGCATCGCCAGCGGCAAAGTGCTGACCGTCCACCGTACTGATCGCGATACCAAGCTTGTCGCCGCTGACGCTGGCCAGCGCCGGAATATAATCCGCCACTTTTCCGCGGCCAATCAGCGGCCTGATTTCTGCCAGAATGGCTTCCAGCATTGCATTATTGATAACCGTCGCCACACGCGGCTCCTTGCCCACCATCAAAATTCGGTGGGCGAGTATAGCAGACGTGGACGACGGTCGTCAGGGGCTAACGTTGATTAGCGACGGTCTTTCCAGACGGTCTGCGCATTACAGAACTCGTGCAGGCCAAAATGCGACAGCTCGCGGCCAAAACCGCTCTTCTTCACGCCGCCGAAGGCCACGCGGGCGTCGCTGGCGCAGTAGCCATTGAGGAAGACGCCGCCGCACTCCAGCTCGCGGGCAAAGCGCTGGGCCTGCGCCTCGTCGGTGGTATAGACCGTGGCGGACAGGCCAAACTCGCTGTCGTTGGCGAGGGCCAGTGCATGGTCAGCGTCGCGAGCGGTGGTCAGGGTTGCTACCGGACCAAACAGCTCCTGACGAAAGCCGGTCATCCCGGCGGTGACGTTGCCCAGCACCGTTGGCGCATAGTAGTTGCCCGCCCCTTCGATTTTTTCCGCGCCCAGCAGCAGAGTCGCTCCTTCATCAAGGGTCGCCGTTACCTGCTGGTGCAGTTCATCGCGTAAATCGAACCGCGCCATCGGTCCGACGTAGTTTTGCTCATCGCGCGGGTCGCCCATCTTCAGCGCTGCCACGGCGTCGACAAATTTGCGGGTGAAGGCCTCGGCAATGCCGGCTTCGAGAATAAAGCGTTTCGACGCCGCACACACCTGGCCGCTGTTCTGATAGCGGCCGGTGACGGCGGCTTTTACCGCTTCATCGAGATCGGCATCGTTGAGCACGATAAAGGGATCGGATCCCCCCAGCTCAAGCACGCATTTCTTCAGCGCCGCGCCCGCCTGGGCGCCAATCGCCTTCCCGGCGCGGACGCTGCCGGTGACGGTCACCGCCGCGATGCGGTCGTCATTGATAATCTGCGAAACGCCGTCATTAGTGGCGTTCACCCAACCAAATACACCATCCGGCAGGCCGGCGGCGGCAAAAATCTCGCCCAGCAGACGGGCGCTGCCCATCACGTTCGGGGCATGCTTCAGCAGATAGCTGTTGCCGGCCAGCAGGATCGGCACCGCGCCGCGCATCACCTGCCAGACCGGGAAGTTCCACGGCATGACCGCCAGTATGGCGCCCAGTGGACGATACTCAATTACCGCCTGGTTATTTTCCACCAGGGTAGCTTCCGTCGCCAGCATCGCCGGGCCGTGTTCAGCGTACCAGTCGCAGAGGTTGGCCGATTTCGCCACCTCACCGCGCGCCTGAGCGATCGGCTTGCCCATCTCAAGGGTGATCATCTGGGCCACCTCTTCACCGCGGGCGCGCAGCGCGGCCCCGATGCGGCGCAGGGCGTCGGCGCGGTCGGCAAGCGGCGTCTGACGCCACTGGCGATAGCCCGCCGCGGCGAGCGCGATCGCCGCGTCGACCTCGCGTTCGCTGGCCCAAGGCAGCGAGGAGACCACCTCACCGGTAGTCGGATTGACGGAGACGGCGTGCGTTGCAGATAAATTCATCATTATTCTCTCTCGTTGCTTGCGAAGTGTCCGTATTCTGGCTTACCTTTCCATTCATTGAAAATGAATAATATTAAGCAACGCATTCACAAAAGAAGAATATCATGGACCTGACTCAGCTAGAGATGTTTAACGCTGTCGCCAGCACCGGCAGCATTACCCAGGCGGCGCAGAAAGTGCATCGCGTGCCGTCCAACCTCACCACCCGCATCCGCCAGCTGGAGGCCGACCTCGGCGTTGAGCTGTTTATCCGCGAGAACCAGCGCCTGCGCCTGTCGCCTGCGGGACACAGCTTTTTGCGCTATAGCCAGCAGATCCTCGCCCTGGTGGACGAGGCGCGAATGGTGGTGGCGGGCGACGAACCCCAGGGGCTGTTTTCACTTGGTTCGCTGGAGAGCACCGCGGCGGTACGGATCCCCAGCACTCTGGCCCACTTTAATCAGCGCTACCCGAAAATTCATCTGGCGCTCTCAACCGGCCCTTCCGGGACGATGATCGACGGCGTACTGGAAGGCGCCCTGAGCGCCGCGTTTGTCGACGGCCCGCTGGTGCATCCGGGCCTGGAGGGGCTGCCGGTGTTCCCTGAAGAGATGATGATCGTCGCCCCCTACGGCCACGCACCCATCACCCGCGCCAGCGAAGTGAACGGGGCCAACGTCTACGCCTTTCGCGCCAACTGTTCCTATCGCCGGCATTTTGAGAGCTGGTTTCATGCCGACAGAGCGACCCCGGGCAGGATCCACGAGATGGAGTCTTACCACGGGATGCTGGCCTGCGTCATCGCCGGCGCCGGCCTGGCGTTGATCCCGCGCAGCATGCTGGAGAGTATGCCCGGCCATCAGCAGGTTTCCGCCTGGCCGCTGGCCGAAGAATGGCGCTGGCTCACCACCTGGCTGGTGTGGCGCCGGGGCGCCAAAACCCGCCAGCTGGAGGCGTTTATAGCGCTGCTGAACGAAGATCGGCAAACAGTGGTTTCTCCATAAACACGCTGAGCGGATCGGGTTGATACGGCGCAAACGCGCAGCGGGTCTGGTAGCCGTTGCGCGTGTAGAGGGCGATGGCCGCATGCTGATGGATACCGGTCTCCAGGCGCAGGGTATGGCAGTCGCGCTGACGCGCTTTCGCTTCCAGCGCCGCCAGCAGCTTTTCTCCCAGCTGCTGGCCGCGGTGCTGGGGATCGATATAGACCCGCTTCATCTCGCCAAAGCCTTCCTCACTGAGGACAATAGCCCCGCAGCCAACGGCCTCGCCCTGCGGGCTGCGGATCGCCAGGGCGATGACCGTCTGCGGCGGCAGCTGGCTAAGGTCCAGCAGGTGGTTGCTCTCCGCCGGGTAGAGGGTCTCCTGCCAGGCGTCGAGGGCGGCAATCAGGGCGATAAATTCGGCGTCGGTAGGGGCGATGTCGGTGATGGTGTACATAGGTGAGCTCCTTTTTTACCCCACTGTAGCGCGGCCGGCGGCTTTTCCCGACATAGCATTAACTTATATTGCCGCCCGCCTATTGCGCTAACCCACTGAAACACAGTAATTTTATCCCCTGCCGTTCGTACTTGAGATCTGAATATGCACACCAAAGCCCGTAAAGTGATGATTATTGGCGCCGGCAATGTCGGCGCGTCGGCGGCCTACGCCCTGCTCAACCAGAGCATTTGCGAGGAGCTGATCCTCGTCGACCTTAACCAACAGCGCGCTGAGGCCCACGCTCAGGACCTGAGCGACGCCGCGGCCTACCTGCCGGGGATGATGACCATCTCCACCCGCGAGGCCAGCGACTGCGCCGATGTCGATATCGCGGTGATCACCGTCTCCGGCGGCGCGCTGCGCCCCGGCCAGAGCCGGCTGGATGAACTGACCTCCACCGCGAAGATTGTGAAGAGCATTGTGCCGACGATGATGGCCAACGGATTTAACGGCATCTTTCTGGTGGCCACCAACCCCTGCGACATCATCACCTGGCAGGTATGGCAGCTTTCCGGCCTGCCGCGCAGCCAGGTGCTGGGCACCGGCGTCTGGCTGGATACCACCCGCCTGCGTCGCCTGCTGGCGCAGGAACTGGAGATTGGCGCCCAGAGCATCGACGCCTTTATCCTCGGCGAGCATGGCGATACCCAGTTTCCGGTGTGGTCGCACTCCTCGGTATATGGCACGCCAATCGCCGACCTCTACCAGCAGCGCACCGGCCTGCCGCTCGATCGCGAGGCGATGGCTGACAAAGTGCGCAAGCTGGGATTTGAGATCTACGCGGGTAAAGGCTGCACCGAATATGGCGTGGCAGGGACCATCGCCGAGATCTGCCGCAATATCTTCACCGGCAGCCACCGCGCGCTGGCGGTCTCCTGCATTCTTGACGGCGAGTACGGGGTCAGCGGCGCGGCGGCTGGGGTGCCGGCGGTGCTGGCCCAGGGTGGCGTGAAGCAGATCATTGAACTGCAGCTGGCCGGCGAAGAGCAGGCGAAGTTCAGCCAGTCGATCGCGGTGATCAAGGCCAATATCGCCCGTCTGCCCTGACGGCAGCCTGCGAGTCAGTCGGCAATGATCAGCTGCGGGGAAAGGGTTTCCAGCGCCTCGCGGGTTTTATCCGGCAGGTGGGCGTCGGTGACGATATCGGTCAACGACGCCAACGGAGCGATGTTGAACAGTGACCAGGCGCCGTATTTGGAGCTGTCCGCCAGCAGGATACGCCGCCGGGCATTGGCCATCAGATCGCGCTTCAGGGCGGCCTTTTCCTCCGTCGGGGCGGTGATCCCCTTCTCAAGGTCCCAGCCGTTGCAGCTGACGAAGGCGAGATCGGGCCAGATGGTCTGCAGCAGGCGGCGGCCGTGATCGCCGATGCACGACTGGCTGCTGTCATCGATGCGCCCGCCGATAATCGTCACTTCGATCTGCTTAAATTCCGATAGGAACAGCGCGATATGTAAATCGCTGGTGATCACCCGCAGCGGCAGATGGGTGATCTGCCGCGCCAGCTCAATCATGGTGGTGCCGGCGTCAAGCACAATGGCGTCGCCGGCTTTCACCAGCGCTGCCGCCGCACTGGCGATAGCCTGCTTCTCAAGCGGACTGCGCTGGGCTTTCTCCAGCGTCGTCGGCTGGGAAGGAATAAACCGGTTCAGCGTCACCCCGCCGTGCGTTCGGCTGATCACCCCTTCCTGATCGAGTTTGATCAGGTCGCGGCGAATGGTGGCCGGCGAGGCGTTGGTCGCCGCCACCAGCTGGTCGACTGTCACCAGATTATGGCTTTTCAGGAAGTCCATAATCTGCTCTAACCGGTTATATCCCTTCATGTTATTCCTGCGCGATGTGCATGGCGAGCTCAATGGAGGTTGCCATGCTCTCAGACTTCGCTTTACCTGTCCAGGCAATATCAAACGCAGTGCCATGATCCGCGGAGGTACGGATAAACGGCAGCCCGGCGGTAATATTCACCCCGTCATAGAATCCCAGCAGCTTCAGCGGAATATGCCCCTGGTCGTGATACATCGCCACCACCATGTCGTACATGCCTTCGTGACACTGCATAAACACCGTGTCCGGCGGACAGGGGCCGGTCACCTCCACTCCCTTCGCCCGCATGGCGGCGACCGCCGGGGCGACGATACGGATCTCTTCATCGCCAAACAGGCCGTTCTCCCCGGCGTGCGGGTTAACGCCGGCGACCGCGATGCGCGGACGCGGATAGCCGACGCGGCGCAGAAAGCGATCCGCCACACCTATCACCGTCTCAATCCGCGGCTGGTTGAGGGTATCGAGGAACTGGCGCAAGGAAATATGGGTAGTGATATGGATAACCTTAAGCTTCTCGGTATAGAGCACCATGGCGTAATCGGTAGTCTGCGTCAGGTGGGCCAGCAGTTCGGTATGGCCGGGATAAGCGTGCCCGGCGAGATGCAGCGCCTCTTTATTCAGCGGCGCGGTAGCGATGGCCGCGACCGCGCCCTCCAGCGCCAGCGCGGTCGCCCGCCTGATGCAGCGAAACGCGAGATCCCCTGCCTGGGCCTGGACTTCGCCAGGGCGCAGCCCCTGCGGGTCACTGAGTGGTTCATCAATGACGTTGATGGTCGCTGGGGAGAAACTCGCCTCGGCGGGATGGTCAATAATGCGCAGCTCCGCACGCGGCGTGATATTTAGCGCCAGGATCCGCCGCAGCGTCTGCGCGCAGCCCACCACCACCACCGGCGCGCCGCTCAGCGCCCCCTCGGCGAGGGATTTGATAATAATCTCCGGACCAATCCCTGCCGGGTCGCCCATTGTCACTGCAATCATCTTAGACACTCAGTTTCTCCTCAATAAAATTCACAACATGTAACAGCGTGGTGTCGGTGCCGAATCCTCCGGCTTTGGTCATCACCGGCCGCGACCAGCGGCCGCCGAGAAAATGCCCGTATGGAACGCACTCCGCCACCCGGCCGCGGATCTGAAACCCTGTGGCGCCGAGCGCGTGCGCGACGGCGATGGCCACATCGCCGCCGGAAAGATACAGCGCGCCAGGGGAAGACTGCGCCACCGCCTGCGCCGTGACGTCGGCAAGCCAGGCGCAGATGTGCTCCCCGTAGGCGGCGCGGCTGAGGCCGCGTTCACGGCACCGGGCTTCAATCCCTTGCCGGACGGCGTGATTCGGGCGGGTGGTCACCACGCAGTGCTGGCCCTCGCGCAGCGCCCCGGCGATCCGTGAAGCTTCCTCCTTTGGCGATCCGCTAAAGGCCTGTTCGACATCAATTTCAATCACCCGTACTCGGGAATGGACCTGCAGCGCAGCAACCTGGCGCTGCGCCATCTCGCTCATCGAACCGACCACCGCCAGCAGCGGGCCCTGCTCGCTGCGGCGCAGGCGGCGAGCCAGCGCCTCGCAGAGACCCGCCGAGCCGACCAGCAGGGTCTCCCGCGCATGGGGCGCAACGGCGTCGATCACCTGGTCCAGATGGCTGTCTTCCCAGGCGTCGACAATCAACACTCGCTTCTCCTCGCCCGCCGTCGCTAATGCCGCCGGAAGCTGGCCAGCGTTCAGGGTCAGACAGGGAAGACGGCTCTGCATGGCGATAATTTCGCTAATCTCCGCCCGGCTCACCGGCGTTTTCGGATCGCTGGCAAATTCGGTCTGATCGAGGGGCACACCATGCACATAGCAGCGCCCGTCCCGGGTATGCCGCCCGGCTGCCGGATAAGCCGGGGCCACCACCGCCATCCGGCAGCCTTGCGCCGCCATCATTGCCTCCAGTTCGCCGCCGGGATTACCGCGCAGCGTGGAGTCAATCTTCTTTACCTGCCAGTGCGGGACGAATGTCGCCGCGCCGCGCAGCAGAGCGGCGACCTTGTCCGCCGCCGCCGCGGCGCTCATCGCCCGGCTGTCGCTGTTGAGAATTAATGCCCGGGCGGTTGATGGCTGTCCGGCGGTGAAGGCCACTTCCACCGACATACCCGCCTCCGCCAGGCTGACCCCGGCGTCATTGGCCCCGGTAAAGTCATCCGCCAGCACCAGCACTCTGTTATTGCCGTCGTTCATTGTCCTGCCTTGTAGTCGATAAAATCTTAGATTGATTATATTCAATCATATTTGATTAAATGTGAGCAAGCTCAAGTTATTAAGCTGCCGTATAAATTATAACTTTTCCCCATCAGACGAGTGGCAAGATTTATGAATGATTGAATTCAATCAATTACTACCAAGGAGAAACGCGTGGCGACGATACACAGCACAATCATCAGCGGGGCTGGCGCCTCATCGGCCCTGCTCCCGCTGCTGGCCGGTAAAACCTCAATCCTGCTGGTGACCGACAAGAACGTCGGGGCGCTGGAGGCAACCCAGGCGATTCATCGCCTGCTGGCGGCTGAAGGGCGTGGAGTTGAGGTCATTGACAGCGTGCCAGCTGAGCCCAACCATCACGATGTTACGCAGATCGTCAGCCAGCTGGGCGCCAGCCAGCCGCAGATGGTCGTTGGTATCGGCGGGGGGAGCGTACTGGATGTAGCAAAACTGCTGTCAGTACTTCTGCACCCTGAGGCGCCCTCGCTGACGGCCCTGCTGGCAGGCGAGCAGCCGCAACGACGAATTTGCTCATTGTTAATCCCGGCCACCGCGGGCACCGGATCCGAAGCGACGCCGAACGCCATTCTGGCGATCCCCGAGCAGCAGACGAAGGTGGGGATCATCTCTCCGGTGCTGCTTCCGGACTATGTCGCCCTGCTGCCGGAGCTGACCACCAGCATGCCGCCCAGCATCGCGGCGTCGACCGGAATCGATGCTCTGTGTCATCTGCTGGAGTGCTTTACCTCCACCGTCGCCAACCCGGTGAGCGATAACGCCGCGTTAATCGGTTTACACAAGCTGGTACGCCATATCGAGCGTTCGGTAAATCAGCCGCAGGATCTGACGGCGAAGCTGGAGATGCTCTGGGCCTCGTGGTACGGCGGCGCAGCGATCAACTATGCCGGCACTCACCTGGTGCATGCGCTCTCCTATCCGCTTGGCGGTACCTGGCACCTGCCGCACGGGGTGGCCAACGCCATTCTGCTGGCGCCCTGCATGCGGGTGGTCCGCCCTCACGCGGTGGCGAAGTTCGCTCAAGTCTGGGACCTGATCCCCGATGCAGATCGCACGCTCAGCGCGGAAGAGAAATCCCATGCGCTGGTCGCATGGCTGGCGGCGCTGGTCAAACGACTGCCGCTGCCGGACAACCTGGCCGCGCTAGGCGTGCCTCAGGAGAGTATTTCCGCCCTCAGCGCAGCGGCGCAAAACGTCAAACGCCTGATGAACAATGCCCCATGCAGCGTCAGCCGCGAAGAGATCGCGGCCATCTACCAAACGCTGTATCCAGAACATGCCTAACAGGAGAAAGTTAAATGAGGAAAGCTATTAGCGGCGTACTCACCGCCATTGTCACTCCCTTTACCGCCGAGGGAGCGCTTAACCTGCCGGCGCTACGCCAGCAGGTGCAGCGCCAGCTCGCCGCAGGCAACGGTATTTTCTGCGGCGGCACCAACGGCGAGTTTTTTGTCCTCAATGAGGAAGAGAAGATCGCCGTCGCCAGAACCTGCGTGGAAGAGGCGGCCGGTCGCGCGCCGGTGGTGGCCCATATTGGGGAGGTTTCCACCCGGGAGACGCGCCGGCTGGGCCAGCAGATCGCCCGCCTCGGAGTTGACGCGGTATCGGCCATTACCCCGTGGTTCGTGCCCTTGAAGCAGGAAGAGCTGATTAACCACTATACGGCGATCGCCGACGCGCTGAGCGTCCCGCTCTTTCTTTACAACATTCCCGCCCGCACCGGGAACACTATTGCCCCGGAGACCGCGCGCCAGCTGGCCCGCCACGAGAATATCGTCGGCATTAAGGATAGCGCCGGCAGCTACGACAGCCTGAAAGGCTTTCTCGACGCGGTGCGCGATATCGACGGTTTCGACGTTCTGAACGGACCAGACTCGCTTATCCATCAGGGATTTGTCGACGGCTGCTCGGCCTGCATCTCGGGGCTTGCCAACGTCGCCCCCGCTGAAATTAACGCCATCTGGTCGCGCTTTCACGCCGGGGATATCGCCGGATCGCGCCAGGCCCAGGAGCAGGTAACGGGCCTGCGCACCGATCTGTATAAAGTGGCGTTCTCGCCTGCGGCGGTGAAGAAAGCCCTGCAGCTAATGGGTCACGAGGTGGGCGACAGCCGCTACGCGGTGCAGTTTAGTGACCACCAGCTGCAGCAGATTAAAAATATCATTAACACCTACCTTCACTAATTTACGTATCCGCCCCGGCCATCACTGGCTGGGGCAAGGTCTTGTATTTGCGACGCTCATTGTCGCCAGTAAACAGGAAACGGTTATGAAAGTAATTTGCACCTCGCCCTCATTCGCCAAATACGACGATGCGCCCATTTCGGCACTGAAAGAGGCCGATCTTGAACTGGTCATGTTGCCTGCCGATGCCTCTATAGAGATGCTGGCTCAGCATCTGCCTGATGCCATAGCGATGATTGTCGCCTTCACCGACATCAATGAATCGCTGCTGGCAAAGGCCCCGAGGTTAAAAATTGTCTGCAAACACGGCGTTGGTGTGGATAACATCGATCTTAACGCTACACGTCAGCGCAAAATTTTTGTCACTAACGTTCCTGATGCCAACAAGCATGCGGTGGCCGATTTTGCTTTTGGCTTAATTCTCAATACTGCCCGCCAGATTTATCAGGCAATCAGTGAAACGAAAGCAGGCAACTGGCCTCGTATTTTTGCCACTGATGTATATGGCAAAACCCTGGGGATCGTCGGTTTAGGCCATATCGGTAAGGAAGTGGCGCGACGTGCGCGCGGATTCAATATGCGAGTGCTCGCCACCGACGCCTGGCCAGACAGAGAATTTGCACAACAACACCAGATTGAATATGTCTCACTGGATACCCTGACGGCGCAAAGTGATTTTATTAGCCTGCATACCCCTTTAACCCCGGAAACTGAAAATATGTTTAATGCCGCCCGGCTACAGCAGATGAAATCAGGGGCATTCCTGATCAATGTTTCCAGAGGCGGTATTGTTGATGAACAAGCGTTGTATGAAGCACTAAAATCAGGACACCTCGCCGGAGCCGCAGCTGACGTTTTTCTCGAGGAACCTTGCGCTACGCACCCTTTATTTACCCTGGCGAATTTTGCGCCAACATCTCATATTGCTGGATATACGGATGGCGCAATTAGCAATATTAGCGCGCGCTGCGTCAACAATATTATTACCTGCGTCTGTCGTGGTGAACGACCTGAAAACATTATGAATTCGCTGTAAATAACGAGGTGGGAAGCATGCTATTCCCACCAATATAACGAACATCTACTTAGAGCCGAATATATGAACACGACAGCTAACACTACTCGTATTCGCTGGTGGATAGCCGGGTTAATGTGGTTGGCTATTGCCATCAACTATATCGACCGGACAGTATTATCTGCCGCAGCCCCACATTTAATCGATGAACTGAAACTCGACCCCGAAATGATGGGGTTTATCATGGCTGCTTTTTTTTGGTCATACTCGTTATTACAGATCCCCGCCGGGTGGTTCGCCGATCGTTTTGGTCAGAAAAAAGGTCTTGGTTTAGCCGTCGCCTGGTGGTCAATTGCCACCTCGATGATGGGTGTTGCCACGGGTTTTAAATCACTTCTGGCACTGCGTCTGGCTTTAGGTGTTGGCGAGGCCGCCGCCTACCCCAGCAACGCAGGGATCGCCGCACGCTGGTTTCCGGATAAAGAACGTGCCACCGTATCCGGACTCTTCGATAGTGCGTCAAAATTTGGCGGGGCGATTGCCATGCCGCTTATCGTCTGGATGATCTACACCTTTGACTGGCGACTGACCTTTTTGATTATCGGCAGTGTGGGCATTTTATGGGTTATCGCCTGGTATTTTATCTATGCTGAAAACCCGGAAGAACACAAACGCATCAGTCCTTCAGAAGTGCGTATTATTCGTGATGGCCAAAAACAACATCACGGCGACAAAACTGTATTGCCCATGAAATGGTATAAGCTCTTGCGTTATCGTAACATTTGGGCAATGTGCATCGGCTTTTTTACCATCAATTATACCTCCTATTTTTTTATTACCTGGCTCCCTACTTACCTGGTAAAAGAAAAAGGTATGGATTTTATTAAAATGGGAATGGTAGCCGCTCTGCCTTTATTATGCGGGATGGTGATTGAAGTTTTTGCTGGCTGGGCCTCGGATCGTCTGGTACATAAGAAAGTACTGTCTCTAACAGCGACCCGTAAACTGTTTTTGACTATTGGCTTGCTTATGGCACTTTGTATCGGCTTTGCACCATTTACCGACTCTGTGTTTATGACCGTCTTTCTCTTGTGTGTCGCAAAATCAGGCACGACGGTCGCCGCATCGCAGGTTTGGGCCTTACCGGGTGATGTTGCACCCAAAAATAGCGTCTCAATTGTCGCTGGGCTGCAAAATACGGTTTCGAATATGGGAGGCGCAGTCGGTCCGATCATTACGGGTGCGATCGTTGCTGCGACAGGCTCATTCAACTGGGCACTGATTTTCTCGGCCATTCTTGTCGTTATCGGGATAATCAACTACCTGTTCCTGATGGGTAAAATTGAACCTATCAATGACAAAGGTGGAAAATCACCCGTCCTTAATGCCGCAGAACAACATTAAGTCCAATCCGCCCGGTAGAGGACGCCACCGGGCGTAAACACATTGTTAACCTCGCAGGTAAACCGTTCCGCGCATATAGGTGGTGGCCTGGCCGCTAATCAGCACACGGTCGCCCTGCCACTGGCAGCGCAGGTCGCCGCCGCGAGCGGAGACCTGGCGCGCCATCATGGTGGTTTTCCCCAGCTTTTCGCCCCACCAGGGGATCAGCATGCTATGGGCGGAGCCGGTGACCGGATCTTCCGGCACCCCTTCTCCCGGGCAGAAGAAGCGGCTGACAAAGTCATACTCTTCATCCGGCGCGCTGACGCAGATCATTTTGCCAAGCGTTCGCAGCCGCGCCATATCCGGTCGCACCGCTTCAACCTGCTGGCGATCCGCCAGCACCACCAGATAATCGCGCCCTTCCCGAACTTCAACGGCGGCCTCGAGTCCTAGCCCGGTCAGCAGATCCGCCGGCGGGTTTTCCACCGGAGAGGTCGACCACGCAGGGAAATCGAGCGTCAGCCAGTCGCCATTACGGGTGACCCGCAGCTCACCAACAAAACGGGTGCTAAAGAGAATCGTCGCCGAAGGATGGTCGAGATATTCGAAAATAACGTGCGCAGCGGCGAGGGTCGCGTGGCCGCAGAGATTGATCTCAGCGAGTGTGGTAAACCAGCGCAGCTCATAGCCCTCGTCGGTACGGACAAAGAAAGCCGTTTCGGATTGATTATGCTGCTGGGCCATTTTCAGGAGCACATCGTCGGCTAACCACTCGCTGAGCGGGCAGACGGCCGCGGCATTGCCGCCAAAGTTTTTATCGCTGAAAGCATCGACCAGATAAAATTGAATTTCCTGCATACCCTGTCCTTACTTTTTTTACTTTCCTTCAACATGACATAAAAGCGCCCCCTTGACACTATCCATAGCAAAATTAATCGCTTAACCGCGGCCAGCCCCTTGCGATGAAATGAGACGCAGATCACAAAATGATTGTCTTTTCGCCAACAATCGTTTTAAGATCAGCGTCACATCTTTCCCTGAATCACCAGTCCAGAGCTTATGACTACGAATACGGTCTCACGCAAGGTAGCGTGGCTACGTGTCGTGACGTTGGCCATCGCCGCGTTTATTTTTAACACCACAGAGTTTGCCCCGGTCGGTCTGTTGTCGGATATTGCCGACAGCTTCGGCATGGAAACCGCCCAGGTGGGCATGATGCTGACCATCTACGCATGGGTGGTGGCGTTAATGTCGCTGCCGTTTATGCTGCTGACCAGCAAAGTGGAGCGCCGGCGCCTGCTTATCGGCCTGTTTATTCTGTTTATCGCCAGCCACGTCCTGTCGTTTTTTGCCTGGAATTTTGACGTGCTGGTGATCAGCCGCATTGGTATCGCTTTTGCGCATGCAGTGTTCTGGTCGATAACGTCGGCACTGGCCATCCGCATGGCCCCGCCGGGCAAACGGGCGCAGGCGCTGAGCCTGATCGCCACCGGTACCGCGCTGGCGATGGTGTTTGGTATTCCGATCGGGCGCATTATCGGCCAGTACTTTGGCTGGCGGATGACCTTCCTGGCGATCGGCCTCGGCGCGTTAGCCACCCTGGCCTGCCTCGTAAAACTGCTGCCGACCCTGCCGAGCGAACATTCTGGCTCGCTGAAAAGCCTGCCGGTGCTGTTCCGCCGCCCGGCGCTGGTCAGCGTGTACATTCTGACCGTGGTGGTGGTGACCGCTCATTATACCGCCTACAGCTATATCGAGCCCTTTGTCCAGACGGTAGCGGGCCTGAGCGGCAACTTTGCCACCGTACTGCTGCTGATCCTTGGCGGGGCCGGTATTATCGGCAGCATTCTGTTCGGTAAGCTCGGTAACCAGCACGCGTCGGGGCTGATAAGCCTGGCGATTGCCCTGCTGCTCGCCTGCCTGCTGCTGCTGCTGCCGGCCTCGCATAACCCGCAGCACCTGATGCTGCTCAGCATCTTCTGGGGGGTGGCGATCATGATTATCGGTCTCGGCATGCAGGTGAAAGTGCTGGCCTCCGCTCCGGATGCCACCGACGTCGCCATGTCTCTGTTCTCGGGCATCTTTAATATCGGCATAGGCGCCGGGGCGCTGGTCGGCAGCCAGGTGAGTCTGCATCTTTCCATGGCCTCCGTCGGCTACGTCGGCGCCATTCCGGCGCTGGTCGCGCTGGTCTGGTCGCTGATGATATTCCGTCGCTGGCCGGTATCGCTGGAAGACCATCAGCCGCACCACTCCTGATTCCGTCGCACAAAAAAGCCCGCCGGTATCGCGCCGGCGGGCTTTTTTTCTCTGCGCATCGCGGGCGGTCAGGGATGCCAGGTCGAAATGATCTCCAGCACGCCGTTAATAATAAACTGCACGCCCATGCAGACCAGCAGAAAGCCCATCAGTCGCGAGATGGCCTCGATGCCGCCTTTGCCAACCAGACGCATAATCGCGCCGGAACTGCGCAGACAAGCCCACAGAATCACCCCTAACAGCAAAAAGATGATCGGCGGCGCCGCCAGCACCACCCACTCCGGGAAGTCCACGCCGTGCTTAACGGTCGAGGCGGAGCTAATAATCATCGCGATGGTGCCCGGACCGGCGGTGCTTGGCATCGCCAGCGGCACAAAGGCGATATTGGCGGTCGGTTCATCCTGCAGTTCTTCCGATTTGATCTTCGCTTCCATCGAATCGTGGGCTTTTTGCTGGGGAAACAGCATGCGGAAACCGATAAAGGCCACAATCAATCCGCCGGCGATACGCAGCCCAGGTATTGATATGCCGAATGTATTCATCACCACCTGACCGGCATACCACGACACCATCAGGATGGCGAAGACATACACCGATGCCATTAACGCCTGTTTATTACGCTCTGCGTTGTTCATATTACCGGCCAGGCCAAGGAACAGCGCCACGGTTGTGAGTGGATTCGCCAGCGGTAAAAGCACCGCCAGGCCAAGCCCTATTGCTTTAAACAAATCGAACATAGTTAATTAAAGTCCCGTTAATATTCATTTTTTAAGAATGGTTTCATTCCGTGAGTATATCGGCTTCAACAAATTTGACGCCAGCCTGCTGATAAATCACTTCTGCAGAAAAATAACAAGCGTTAGAAAAATCATAAAGAGTGACCCACATCGTACTTTTCCATTTTAGCAAATCGTGGCATCGGCCAATTCATAATGTTGACTTATGATTGCCTGGGCAATAGTATCACCTGCAACTAATTACTTGCCTGGGCAACCATTATGAAAAGTACCAGCGACCTGTTTAATGAAATGATCCCGCTGGGTCGCTTGATCCAGATGGTTAACCAGAAAAAAGATCGCCTGCTCAATGACTACCTCTCACCTATGGATATTACCGCGACCCAGTTTCGCGTGCTCTGCTCCATTCGTTGCGAAGTATGTATTACCCCCGTTGAGCTGAAAACCGTGCTTTCCGTCGATCCGGGCGCGATGACGCGCATGCTCGACCGCCTGGCGTGCAAAGGCTGGATTGAACGGTTACCCAACCCCGCTGACAAGCGCGGCGTGCTGGTGCAGTTGACGCCGGACGGCGCAGCCCTTTGCGAGCAGTGTCATCAGGTTGTGGGTCAGAAGTTACACCAGGAGTTAACGAAAAATCTGTCGGCGGACGAAGTCGCCATGCTTGAGCAACTGCTCAAGAAGGTCCTGCCGTAAAAATAAGAAGAGGTAAGATGATGTCCAGACGTAATAATGACGCCATCACTATCCATAGTATTTTGTCGTGGATCGAGGATAACCTGGAATCGCCCCTGTCGCTGGAAAAAGTGTCTGAGCGCTCCGGTTACTCTAAGTGGCACCTGCAACGTATGTTTAAGAAAGAGACCGGCCATTCCCTCGGCCAGTACATCCGCAGCCGCAAGCTGACGGAGATTGCGCAGAAGCTCAAGCAGAGCAATGAGCCAATCCTGTACCTGGCGGAACGCTATGGTTTCGAGTCGCAGCAGACCCTGACGCGAACGTTCAAGAACTATTTCGATGTTCCGCCCCACAAGTATCGCATAACGAATGTACCTGGCGAATCCCGCTATCTACATCCGCTAAATAACTGATGTTAATCGCCTGCACTATAAAAGACGTATTGAGGAAATCATGAAACTATTCGCTGCCGCAGCTATCGTACTCTTGTCGCTGGCCTCCAGCCTCAGCTATGCGGAGCAAAACACCACGCCGGTGCGTCAAAACCAGCGTGATACAATGATTATCCCTTCCGAACATAATGATTCGCCGTTTGATTTCAATCATATGGCGGCTGGTAATGATAAATCTGACGAACTTGGCGTGCCGTACTACCAGCAGCACGACCTGTGATGCCATTACACGCATAATTGTGTATAGCCCCGTCTCCGGGGCTTTTTTTTATCCGCGCGCCATGCCAGGCCGCACCAAACGTAAGCCAAAGACATTAATGTAGAGCCCGGCCATAATCAGCACCGCCCCGGTGAGCTGCAGTCCGCTCAGCGTCTCCCCGAGCAGCAGCGCAGCGCTGGCCATTCCCACCACCGGCACCAGCAGCGACAGCGGCGCCACCCGCCAGGTTTCATACCGCCCCAGCAGCGATCCCCAGATGCCATAGCCGACGATAGTGGCGATAAACGCCAGATAAAGCAGCGACAGTATCGTTAGCAGATCGATGTGTTGCAGACTCGCCAGCATGGTCTGCGGGCCATCGATCAACAATGAGGCCAGCATAAACGGCAGCACCGGGATCAGCGCGCTCCAGACCACCAGCGACATGATTGGCGGCCGGCTCGCCTGGGACATTATTTTCTTGTTGAAAATATTGCCGCAGGCCCAGCTGAGCGCCGCCGCGAGGGTCAGCATAAAGCCCACCAGCGGCACATGCTCCCCGCCAAGGCTGCCCTCCACCAGCACCAGCACGCCAAAGATCGCCAGGGCGATCCCCGCCAGCTGCTTGCCCTGCAGACGTTCGCCAAATACGAAGGCGCCAAGGATGATGGTGAAGAAGGCTTGCGCCTGCAGCACAAGGGAGGCCAGCCCGGCCGGCATACCCAGGCCGATAGCGCAGAACAGAAAGGCGAACTGACCGAAACTTATGGTCAGGCCATAGCCCAGCAGCAGGCGCAGCGGAATAGCTGGCCGGGCGACAAACAGCAGCGCCGGGAAGGCGACCAGCATAAAGCGCAGCCCCGCCAGCATCAGCGGCGGCATATTGTGCAACCCCAGCTTAATCACCACAAAGTTAAGCCCCCACACCACCACTACCAGCAGCGCCAGTAGTCCATCTTTCCTCGTCATACCCCTGCCTCTGTCGTTATTGGAATTTTTGTGAACAAAATCAAAGTAGCGAAAAAGCGGCCGCCGGGATAGATCATTATTTTTGGCAGGCCCGGAAGTGCGCCCGTCGACCGCGATGACCTGTACAAGGCGTAATGACCGTGTTATTTGTGATCGAAGACATAAAATTATAACAACATGACAGGCAAGGAAATCATGATCACCACTCTCCGGCGCTCCACCATCGCGCTGCTGGCATCGTCGTTACTGTTGACTATCGGCCGCGGGGCCACACTGCCGTTTATGACCATCTATCTCACCCGACGCTTTCAGCTGGAGGTGGATGTGATTGGCTATGCCCTGTCGCTGGCGCTGGTGGTTGGGGTGTTGTTCAGCATGGGTTTTGGCATCCTCGCTGACAGGTTCGATAAAAAGCGCTATATGGTGTGGTCAGTGCTGGTGTTTATTCTCGGCTTCAGCGCAATACCGCTGGTCAATAACGCCCCCCTGGTGGTGATCTTCTTTGCGCTGATCAACTGCGCCTACTCGGTCTTTTCCACCGTCCTGAAAGCCTGGTTCGCCGACCGGCTGACGGCAGAGAAAAAAGCGCGCATCTTCTCGCTGAACTACACCATCCTTAACATCGGCTGGACCGTTGGGCCGCCCATCGGCACCCTGCTGGTAATGCACAGTATCAATTTGCCGTTCTGGCTGGCGGCCGCCTGCGCCGCCTTTCCGCTGGTGTTTATTCAGCTGTTTCTTCAGCGGGATGGCGCCGCCGCGGCCCAGCCGGGCGCCGCGCCCTGGTCGCCTTCGGTGTTGCTGCGCGACCGGGCGCTGCTGTGGTTTACCTGCTCCGGGCTGCTGGCCTCCTTCGTCGGCGGCGCCTTCGCCTCCTGTCTCTCGCAGTATGTGCTGGTGGTCGCCAGCAGCGATTTCGCCGAGAAAGTGGTGGCCGTGGTGCTGCCGGTCAACGCCGCGGTAGTGGTTGCTCTGCAGTACGCGGTTGGCCGGCGGCTGAGCGCGAGAAATATCCGCCCGCTAATGACCTTCGGCACCGTCTGCTTTGTGATCGGCCTTGTGGGCTTTATGTTCTCTGGCGCCAGCCTGTGGGCGTGGGGGATCTCGGCGGCGATCTTCACCCTCGGGGAAGTGATTTATGCCCCGGGGGAGTATATGCTGATTGACCATATTGCCCCGCCGGGGATGAAGGCCAGCTACTTCTCCGCCCAGTCGCTGGGGTGGCTGGGGGCGGCATTCAACCCGATGCTGACGGGATTGATCCTCACCCATCTGCCGCACTGGTCGCTTTTTGTCATTCTTATCGTGGCGATTGTCGCCGCCTGGCTGATGATTTTCCGCGGGATCAATGCCCGCCCCTGGCAACCGGATTCTCCGCTGGCCAACGCCTGACGCCAGCTGGCATGCGGCTGTCAGGTTGCTGTCGGGCCGTTGTCGGGTCGCTGTCGTGGTGGCTGGCGGCCCGGTTCACCATACTCCATCACAGGTTTACATCCGCAGAACGTTATGGAGCATACGAATATGAACAGCAACAATCAGGTCAAACAATTACGGCTGCAGCGCGCCTGGTCCCAGGAGCAGCTGGCCGAAATGGCGGGTCTCAGCGTCCGTACGATCCAGCGCATTGAGAATGGCGAACGCCCGGGGCTGGAGACCCTCAGCGCCCTCGCCGCGGTCTTTGAGGTGACGGTGGCCGAGATCGGCGGCGAAGCCCGGCGGGAAGACGCGCCGGGCCAGGAAGCCTCACTGGATTTGCGCATAGAGGAAGCCAAAGCGCGGGTGCATCAGGAGAGCCGCTTTTTCCGTTCGCTGTCGGTGGCGCTGGTGGTTTGCGTGCTGCTGGCGGTGCTTAACCGCTTCACTAATCCACAGTACTACTGGTCCGGCTGGGTCGCCCTGATCTGGGGCGCCCTGCTGGTGGTGAGAGGATTACGCCTGTTCGTGTTCGGCGAATGGATTAAAAACTGGCGCCAGGCGCGCCTGCAGCGGCTGCTGCGCAAATAGGCCGCAAACCGGCGGCGCGACCGCCGCCGGCCTGGTCAGATGGTCACCATGGCGCGCACGCCGTCGCTCTCCATATCACCACCCTTGCCTTGCTGGACGATGGCGCCGCGCGACATCACCAGGTAGTGGTCCGCCAGCCCGGCGGCAAAGTCATAGAACTGCTCCACCAGCAGGATCGCCATGTCTCCGCGGCTCGCCAGCTGGCGGATCACCTCGCCAATCTCTTTGATGACCGAGGGCTGGATCCCCTCGGTGGGTTCATCAAGGATCAGCAGCTGTGGGCGGCTGGCCAGCGCGCGGCCAATCGCCAGCTGCTGCTGCTGGCCGCCGGATAAGTCACCGCCTCGCCGCTGCTTCATGGTCCTGAGCACCGGGAAAAGCTGGTAGATCTCCTCCGGCACCTGCTGCGCTTCGCGGGCGGGAAAGCGCGACAGCCCCATCAGCAGGTTTTCTTCCACCGTCAGGCGCGGAAATATCTCGCGCCCCTGGGGGACGTAGGCGACCCCGGCCTGCACCCGCTGGTGCGGTTTGCGATGGGTGATGTTCTGATCCTGCCAGCGTACCTCACCGCTGCGCGCCGGGATCAGCCCCATCAGGCATTTCAGCAGTGTGGTCTTACCGACGCCATTGCGCCCCAGCAGGCAGGTGACTTCGCCCTGGCGGGCGGAAAAATCCACCCCGCGTAAAATATGGCTGCCGCCGTAGTATTGATGTAGCTGACTCACCTGTAACATTGGCGCTCCTTAACGTCCCAGATAAACTTCAATGACCTGCTCATTGGCCTGCACCTCCCGCAGCGAACCCTCCGCCAGCACCTGGCCCTGATGCAGGACCGTCACCCGGTCGGCGATGGTCTCGACAAATCCCATGTCGTGCTCCACCACCATCAGGGAGTGCTGTCCAGCCAGGGTACGAAACAGCTCCGCCGTATACTCCGTTTCCGCATCGGTCATGCCGGCCGCCGGCTCATCAAGCAGCAGCAGATGCGGCTCCTGCACCAGCAGCATGCCGATCTCAAGAAACTGTTTCTGACCATGGGACAGCAGACCGGCCTGTCGGTAGCGCTCGCCGTCAAGACGCAGCAAGCGCAGCACCTCATTCAGCCGATCGTCCTGTTCGCTGCTCATCCGGGCGCGCAGGCTGGCCCACACCGATTTATCCCCCTTCATCGCCAGGGCGAGATTTTCCGCCACCGTCAGCGCTTCGAAGACCGTCGGCTTCTGAAACTTGCGCCCGATGCCCTGGCGGGCGATGGCCACCGGGTCAAGAGTGGTCAGATCCACCGACTGGTCATAGAGCGCTTTGCCGCTTTGCGGCCGGGTCTTGCCGGTGATCACGTCCATCAGGGTGGTCTTGCCCGCCCCGTTGGGGCCGATCACACAGCGCAGTTCGCCGACGCCTATCGCCAGCGACAGATCCGTCAGCGCCCGGAAACCGTCAAAGCTGACGTTGATGTTCTCCAGCTGCAGCACCGGATCGGTTTGTTCGCGAAAGCGATCGCCGGGCAGCTGGCGGGTAAATAGTCCTTCATCCGGTTGCATTAGCGGTCTCCTCGACGCAGCAGGCCCATCACCCCGCGGGGTAAAAACAGGGTCACAATGATGAAGATGAGGCCGAGAAACAGCTGCCAGTACTCTGGCATCGCTACGGTGAAAATGCTTTTCGCACCGTTGACCAATCCGGCGCCAAGCACCGGGCCAATCAGGGTACCGCGCCCGCCGAGCGCTACCCAGATGGCGGCCTCGATGGAGTTGGTCGGCGACATTTCGCTGGGGTTGATGATCCCCACCTGCGGGACATATAACGCCCCCGCCAGACCGCAGAGCACCGCCGACAGCGTCCACACCAGCAGCTTGAAGCCGCGCGGGTCGTACCCGCAGAACATCAGCCGGTTTTCAGCGTCACGCACCGCGGTGAGGATCCGGCCAAACTTACTCTGCGCCAGCGCCGCGCCCAGCCACAGCGTCAGCAACAGCAGCAAAACCGTGGCCATAAACAGGCTGGCGCGGGTGCCGGTGGCGGTGATCGGAAAACCCAGCAACGTGGTAAAACCGGTGAAGCCGTTATTCCCGCCAAACCCGGTCTCGTTGCGAAAGAACAGCAGCATACCGGCATAGGTTAGGGCCTGGGTCATGATCGAGAAATAGACCCCTTTGATCTTCGAGCGAAAGGCAAACCAGCCGAAAACCAGGGCCAGCAGACCGGGAACCAGCACCACCAGCGCCATCGCCCAGGCGAAATGCTGCGTGCCCCACCAGAACCAGGGCAGCTCGCTCCAGGAGAGAAAAGACATAAACGCCGGCAGACCGTCGCCCGCCGCCTGGCGCATCAGGTACATGCCCATAGCGTACCCGCCGAGGGCAAAGAAAATCCCGTGCCCCAGCGACAGCATACCCGCGTAGCCCCAGACCAGATCCAGCGCCACCGCCACAATGGCGTAGCAGAGGATTTTGCCGCTCAGCGTCAGCAGCCAGCTCGGCACCGCCAGCGGATGGGAGGCCGGCAGCAGCGCCAGGAATGGCATACTCAGCAGCCCCAGCACCAGCAGGATCCCCAGCCAGCGCAGAGGCCGCGGCGCGCGCTGCGCCAGCGTTAAGGTGATTGGTTGGCTCATTAGTCAATAACCCTCCCTTTCAGCGCGAACAGACCCTGCGGGCGTTTCTGAATAAACAGAATAATCATCACCAGGATCAGGATCTTGCCCAGCACCGCGCCCATTTGCGGTTCGAGAATTTTGTTAAAAATGCCCAGCCCAAAGGCCGCCGCCACGCTGCCGGCCAGCTGGCCAACGCCGCCCAGCACCACCACCAGAAACGAGTCAATGATGTAGCCCTGACCCAGCTCCGGCCCGACGTTGCCAAGCTGCGACAGCGCCACGCCGCCCAGCCCGGCAATACCGGAGCCGAGGCCAAAGGCCAGCATATCCACCCGCCCGGTAGGCACGCCGCAGCAGGCGGCCATTGCCCGGTTCTGCGTCACGGCGCGGACGTTCATCCCCAGACGGGTGCGGTTCAGGATGAGCCAGGTAAAGCACAGCACCAGCAGGACGAACGCCAGCACCGCCAGCCGGTTCCACGGCAGGATCAGGTTCGGCAGGACCTGCACGCCGCCGGAGAGCCAGGCGGGATTCGCCACCTCGACGTTCTGCGCGCCAAACATCATCCGCACCAGCTGGATAAGCATCAGGCTGATCCCCCAGGTGGCGAGCAGCGTTTCCAGCGGCCGACCATACAGATGACGAATAATGGTGCGCTCCAGCGCCATACCGATCCCGGCGGTCACCAGAAACGCCACCGGTAGCGCGACCAGCGGATAAAAGGCCAGCCACTGCGGCGCGAGCTGTGCCAGCGCCTGCTGGACCAGCCAGCAGCTGTAGGCGCCGATCATTAACATCTCGCCGTGGGCCATGTTAATCACCCCCAGCAGGCCGTAGGTGATCGCCAGCCCCAGCGCCGCCAGCAGCAGCACCGAGCCCAGCGACAGCCCCATAAAGGCCTGGCCCAGCAGATCGCCGAGCAGCAGACGATGTTTGATCTTCTGCAGGCTGTCGCTGGCCGCCTCTCGTACCGCCGCATCCGGCTCATGCTGGGCATCGGTAAAGGGGATCAGCAGCGCCTGGGTCTCCGGGTCCGCCGAATGGCCGAGCAGCGTCACGGCGGCCAGCCGCGCGCTGGCCTCAGGCTGAGTGAGCTGCAGGCGCGCCAGCGCCACCTCCAGCAGGCCGCGCACATTATCATCGGTTTCCGCCTTCAGCCGCTGTTGCAGCAGCGCGGCCATGGCCGGGGTCGCTTCCCGCTGTAGCGTACGCGCGGCAGAAGCCCTCTCCGTGACGTTGTCACTTAAAATAAGGTGGCTGGCCAGCGCGCCGGCAGCCAGATTGCGCAGCCGGTTGGTCAGACGGACCGGTCGGGTTTCGCCCTGCGGCGCGGCGGCAGCGCCCAGTGGCTGTAATCCGCCCTGTCGGGTGCGGAAAGCATGTTTTCCGTCGTCCATCACCAGGCTCTCGCTGGTCAATGCCCGCAGCAGCGGCAGGCGATCCGCCTGCGGCGCTGCCGCCCACTCAGTCAACAGCTGCGCCTGCTGGCTGCGGCTGGCGGCCACGAAGTCGTCCGCCTCCGCGGCCTGCGCCCGCCATGGCAGCAAGGTCAGCAGTAGCGCCAACACACTCATGAGACGCAATGCGTTCATGTCGTTCTCCTCTGGTCAGCGGCCGACGGTCCCTATGCTTCAGCCCCGCCGGCCCTGGCGCTTACTGGCTGACGGTTTTCACCGGATGGTCAGGTTTCTTATCGTTACCGGGGATCCACGGGCTCCACGGCTGCGCGCGGACGGGTTTATCGGTCTGCCAGACCACGTTGAACTGACCGTTGCTTTCAATTTCACCGATCATCACCGGCTTATGCAGATGATGGTTAGTGGCGTCCATGGTCAGGGTAAAGCCGGACGGCGCGTTGAAGGTCTGCCCGGCCATCGCCTCGCGCACTTTGTCGACATCGGTGGTGCCCGCTTTGGTCACCGCCTGCGCCCACATATGCAGACCCACCCAGGTCGCCTCCATCGGATCGTTGGTCACCACCGTATCGGCATTCGGCAGCTTGTGCGCTTTGGCATACGCGCGATAATCGGCGACGAAGGCTTTGTTGGTCGGGTTATCGACAGACTCAAAGTAGTTCCATGCCGCGAGGTTGCCGACCAGCGGTTTGGTATCGATGCCGCGCAGCTCCTCTTCCCCCACCGAGAAGGCCACCACCGGCACATCGGTCGCTTTCAGCCCCTGGTTAGCCAGCTCTTTGTAGAACGGCACGTTGGAATCGCCATTGATGGTGGAGACCACCGCCGTTTTGCCGCCGGCGGCGAATTTTTTGATATTGGCGACGATGGTCTGGTAATCGCTGTAGCCGAACGGGGTGTAGACCTCCTCAATATCTTTGTCCTGGATCCCTTTGGCATGCAGGAAGGCGCGGAGGATCTTGTTGGTGGTGCGCGGATAGACGTAGTCCGTCCCCAGCAGGAAGAAACGTTTAGCGCCGCCGCCATCCTCGCTCAGCAGGTATTCCACCGCCGGGATGGCCTGCTGGTTAGGCGCCGCGCCGGTATAGAAGACGTTGGGGGACATCTCTTCCCCTTCGTACTGCACCGGGTAGAACAGCAGGCCGTTCAGCTCCTCAAACACCGGCAGCACCGATTTACGTGAGACCGACGTCCAGCAACCAAACACCACCGCCACTTTATCCTGGGCCAGCAGCTGGCGCGCCTTCTCGGCAAACAGCGGCCAGTTGGAGGCCGGGTCGACCACCACCGGCTCCAGCTTCTTGCCCAGTACCCCGCCTTTGGCGTTGATGTCGTCGATGGCCATCAGCGCGACGTCCTTCAGCGGCGTTTCGGAAATCGCCATCGTCCCGGAGAGCGAATGCATGATCCCGACTTTAATGGTATCGGCGGCGTAGGCCTGGAATGAGAGACCCATAGCCATCACAGAGGCGGAGAGTGCAAAAGCTTTTAATAACGTTCTTCGTTGCATGTTTCACTCCTGAGTAGCGCAAAAATAAAGAATTAACAGCTAACCAGAGGTGATAAGGCAAAAACGGTGCCAGGTTGAGAAAACAGTGGGATGCGGGGCGGATGGGCGATGGAGGCGAGGAGAATGGCAGCGTTGCCTCATCACGGTGCAACGCTGCGCTAAGAAAGCAATTACCAGACGTCGGCGGCGATGGAGGTCACCAGGCGAACTTTCTGCCACTGCTGGTCTTCGCTGAGGGCATTGCCCTCTTCCGTGGAGGCGAAACCGCACTGCGGGCTGAGGCAGATCTGCTCGAGCGGTACGTACTGCGCTGCCTCGGCGAGACGCGCTTTGACCCCCTGCGGATTTTCCAGCTCACCGTTTTTGGTGGTGATCAGTCCGAGAACCACCTGCTGATGGCCGGGACGAATAAAGCGCAGCGGCGCGAAATCCCCGGAGCGGTCGTTGTCGTACTCGAGGAAGAAGGCATCGACATTGACGCCGCCAAACAGCACCTCGGCCACTGGCTCGTAACCCCCTTCCGAGATCCAGGTTGAACGGAAGTTACCCCGGCAGACGTGCAGGCCCACCGTCAGATCGGCTGGTTTACCCTCCAGCGCCTGGTTCAGCACCCGGGCATAAATACGCGCCAGCGCATCCGGATCCTCGCCGCGCTCACGTACCTGCTGGCGCTGGGCATCGGAGCACAGATAGGCCCACACGGTATCGTCCAGCTGCAGATAGCGGCAGCCGGCGTCATAAAACGCGCGGATGGCGTCGCGCCAGGTGGTGGCCAGATCGTCGAAGTAGTCGCTCAGATCCGGGTAGACCGTGGCATCGATATCTTTCCGCCCGCCGCGGAAGTGCAGCACGCTCGGGCTGGGAATGGTCATCTTCGGCTGCGCGTCGCCGCTGATGCTTTTCAGATAGCGGAAATCCTCCAGCATCGGGTGGTCGCCAAACGCCAGCTTGCCGGTGACGCGAACGCCGTGCGCTTTGGTCTGCACGCCGTTGAACTGGATCCCCTGCTCGGCATCGTAACGTTCAACGCCCTGCAGGCCATCGAAGAAATCGAAATGCCACCATGCGCGACGAAACTCACCGTCGGTGACCACATGCAGGCCGCAGTCGCATTGCTGCTGAACCAGATGACGGATCGCGTTATTCTCAATCTCGCGTAGCTGAGCGGCGTCGATAATCCCCTCAGCCAGCTGCTGACGCGCCTGTTTAATGCTGTCCGGGCGCAAAAAACTGCCGACGATGTCTGCGCGGAACGGGGCCTGTTGACGTTGCATGCTGTCTCCTTAGCGGTGGGCGCGTTAGTTGCCCACCGTGATAGTTCATTACTTGAATTTTTAGACTTCTGGATGGCTATATGTCCAGATACTGGCATGCAGAGTGGTGGGTCGCAAACGAGAATATTTCATGGTACATGAAAAATTTTCAATCACCGGAAGCAAACGCATAGCCCTCATCTTCCCAGCCGGTGAGTCCGCCGAGCATCATTTTCACCGGCCGCCCCAGCTCGGCCAGCTTCAGCGCGGCAACGTCAGCGCCGTTGCAGTGCGGCCCGGCGCAGTAGACCACAAAGAGGGTATCCGCCGGCCAGGCCGCCATTCGCTCGGCGGTGATCTGGCTGTGCGGGAGATGCTGCGCGCCTGGCAGGTGACGTCTGGCGAAAGCTTCCTCGCTGCCGACCACGTGCAGCAGGACAAAGTCGACCTCGCCGGCACGCTGGGCGCTGTGCACATCGGCGCAGTCGGTCTCAAGATGCAGCTTATGGCGGAACCAGCGGATAGCCTCAGCGGAGGTGGCAGGGGGAAATTGGGTTACTACACTCATGGCGTCTTCTCCTTGTCTGTGATAACACTACTTTACTGACGCCCATCACCCTGATCTGCCGACAACCATGACAGAAAACGCTAACATCCTGACAACCCCTTCTGTGACACCGTCACATCATCAGGTGGTCGCCCTCGCCTACGATGGCCTGTGCACCTTTGAGTTTGGCGTAGCCGTGGAGATCTTCGGCCTGCCGCGCCCGGAAATGGGCGACAACTGGTACCAGTTCGCCGTCGCCGCCGTCGATGAAGGGCCGCTGTGCGCTACCGGCGGCATCCGCCTGATGACCGACGGCGGTCCTGAACTTCTCGCCCAGGCGGATACGATCGTGGTCCCCGGCTGGCGCGGCGTCGACGCCCCGGTCCCCGAGGCGCTGTGCGCCGCGCTGGCTTCCGCCCACGCCCGCGGATGTCGGATTATTTCTATCTGTTCCGGGGTGTTCGTTCTCGCCGCCGCCGGGCTGCTCAATGGCCGCCAGGCGACAACCCACTGGCGCTACACCGCGGCGCTGCAGTCCCGTTTTCCGCAGATCCAGGTGGTGGAGGACGTCCTTTACGTGGGCGATGCTTTGCTGATGACTTCCGCCGGCAGCGCGGCGGGGATCGACCTTTGTCTGCATCTGGTGCGCGAAGATTTCGGCAGCGAAGCCGCCAACGTCGTCGCCCGCCGCCTGGTCGTCTCTCCCCATCGCGACGGCGGTCAGGCGCAGCAGGTCCTGCGCCCGGTAGCCCGCAGCCGGGAGAGCCTGCGCCTCGGTCAGCTGTTTGACTATCTGCACCAGCATCTTGCCGCCAGCCATACCGTCGCTTCCCTCGCCCAGCGCGCCGGCATGGGGACGCGCACCTTTTTGCGCCGCTTTGAGGAGGCCACCGGTAAAACGCCCGCCCGCTGGCTGCTGGAGGAACGACTGCTGCGCGCCCGCCAGCACCTGACGGAGAGCACGATGGGCATCGATCAGATCGCTGAGCGCTGCGGGTTTGCCAGCGCCGGCACCCTGCGCCACCATTTTCGCCAGCACTTCGCGCTCAGCCCGCTGCAGTACCGTAAACAGTTTACGCCTTCTCCGATTGCAAAATCGTCGCAGCCACGGACAATAGACGGCCACGGTAAACCGGTCGCCAGGAGGGTCGATGATGAAGAAAGAGTGTCGGGTAGTGATCTATAAAGAGGGGCTGCTGGGCAGTCTGTTTTTTGGCGAAGCCAAGGCCGACCCTGACAAAATGAGCCAGTTTCTCAGCAGCTATACCCGTGAGGGATGGGAAGTGAAAACCATGTCGGTGGAGCGCCGCCGTACCGCCCTGTTCTGGTCGCGGGAAGCGTATCTTTTCGTGCTCGAACGCCCCCTCTGATAGCCTGCGCCTGGTTTACCCGTTTAAGCCAGGCGTTTCTAAGCGTCAGCTTTCAGGGCTGACGGATATAGCCCTGCGCCTGCATTTTCTGCATGCCTTCCTCGCTGGCGCAGACCATGCCGGTAGTCAACATGGCAAAGCCAAAGCGCTGATAAAACGTAATTTTATCGGCCACCGCATAGATAAATATTTTGCCAAAGGGCAGGAGTTGCTCCCGGATGGCCAGCATCAGCTGTTGCCCGTAGCCCTGTCCCTGACGAGCGGGGACGATCGCCACATCCGCCAGATAGCTGCTCCAGGTGCAGTCGCTGATGGCTCGCGCCACGGCAATCAGCTGACCGTTCTCATAGCCAAACCAGCAGAAGGTGCTCTGGCGGAACGCCTGCTCCAGTTGCTGAACATCACGCTCATTCAGCCCGGCCTCGGCGATGATCGTTCGCACTCGCTGCCAGTCCACCCGCGCGATCGCCTCTTTACCCTCAATCACCATCATGACCTTGTCTCCCGTCGTCTCCCGGAAGCAAGATCTAGCATGCCGCGGCAGGATATGCCAGATGGAAAGCCGGACTGAAGCAGTCGGTACAGGGCGGAAGGGGCAAAAAAAAACCGCCATATGACTGGCGGTAAATCAATGCTTGCATGGATAGATTGTGTTTTGCATTTTTCGCAGACAGATAAGCTTTACCTCTCTACGTTTGCTGCCGAAGTTAGCATGCTCAACTTCAATAAAGCCTCAACGACCAGCAGCTAAAGCTTCTCCACCAGCGCTTTCAGCTGCGCCAGAGTCTGCTGCCGGTCCTCCGCGGCGGCGACAGGCCAGGCCGACTGGCGCACGATGAGCCGGGTCGGCAGCAGCTCGCGGATCCGCAGCTGCGGGGCCGCCATCAGGGCAATCAGCCGCTCCACCGCCCTTTTGCCCAACAGATCGAAGTCCTGTGCCACCGTGGTGAGCGGCGGCTGGAAGTAAAGGCTGTCGGCGGTGTCATCGTAGCCGGTCACCGATACTGCCCGGCTGCCGCTGCGATTGAGCTGGGCCAGCGCGCTGAGCACGCCGAGCGCCATCTGATCGTTTGCCACCACTATGGCGCTGATCCGCGGCTGCAGATGGAGGAGCTCGAAAGTTTTCTGCCAACCGCTGGCGGCGCTCCAGTCGCCAAATACCGTAGTAGAGCGGGCAATATTCAGACTGTGCAACGCCTCGCGCCAGCTGGCGAGACGCAGACGGGCGGAAACCGAACTTTCCGGTCCCGCCAGCAGACCAAATTCGCGATGCCCCAGCTCCCACAGGTGGCGCACGCAGGCCCCGCAGCCGTCGCGGTGGTCGAAGCGCACGCAGCAGACATCGGCCTCCGGGGAGACATCGAGAAACAGGCAGGCCATATCCGGATTGTCTTGCACCAGCCGCTCGGCAGTGGCGCTCTCCAGCGGCAGACTGACGATCACCCCGCGAATATGCTGGGCGCGCAGTTCGTCCAGCCGGGCCTGCAGCGCGACAAAATCGGCCTGCGCCGGCATCGCTATCGCCACTTCCAGCTGATGCAGGCTGGCATGGCTCTTTATCGCGGCGGCGATCTGCGAGGGGGCGTGCAGCGTCAGCGAGGCGGTAATCAGCCCGATGGAGGGCGCCGCTTTGCCGGCAAGCAGCTGCGCCGAGCGGTTAGGCACATAGTGCAGCGCCTGCATCGCGCGGATCACCTGCTCGCGGGTGCGGGCTGACACCACCTCAGGACGGTTCAGCACCCGGGAGACCGTCTGCTGGGACACGCCCGCGGCGCGGGCGACATCCTCCAGGGTTGCGGTACGACGCGGCATCTTTTCTCCTCAGCAATAACAATGTCGTGCGCTAACATTTTATGTTTAACGCGCGACAAAAAACAGCGCTTCGCCCCCGCTTTCGTGATCGTCTGTTAATTTCGATTCCCCCGAGATTGCTGGACAAAACAAATTACCCGATAACGTTAATCATCCTGTTTAGCGAACGACAATTTCTGACTTACCGGGGTTTAATATGCAAATTAGCGATACCGGCCGCAGCCACACTCCTGACTTTCACGCCGTCCTCGCCCGTGAAGACTGGCAGAACCAGACCATTACCCACCTTTACCGCCTGCCAGCGCATCCCGTTTTCGCCAGCTGGCGCGATGAGCTTGCCGCCCGCGATAACCTACCTTCATCCCGCCGCCGTCAACTGGACGGCGAGTGGCAGTTCTCTTACGCCCGTAGCCCGTTTGCCGTCGATGCGCAGTGGTTGACGCAGGATCTACCGGACTGCCGCGGCACGCCTGTGCCTTCCAACTGGCAGATGGAGGGCTATGACGCGCCGATCTACACCAACGTCCGCTATCCCATCGACACCACCCCACCGCGGGTGCCGGAGGATAACCCGACCGGCTGCTACTCCCTGCACTTTACGGTTGAGGACACATGGCGCGAGAACGGGCAAACGCAGATTATTTTCGATGGCGTCAACTCGGCGTTTCATCTGTGGTGCAATGGCGTGTGGGTCGGCTATTCGCAGGACAGTCGCCTGCCGGCGGCGTTCGATCTCAGCCCCTTTCTGCGTCCGGGCGACAACCGCCTGTGCGTGATGGTCATGCGCTGGAGCGCCGGCAGCTGGCTGGAAGACCAGGATATGTGGCGGATGAGCGGTATTTTCCGCTCGGTATGGCTGCTGAATAAGCCGCAGCAACGGCTATGCGACGTGCAGTTGACGCCAGCCCTTGACGCCCTCTATCGCGACGGCACTCTGCAGGTCCAGGCGACCGTCGAAGCGACTGAGGCGGCGCTTGCCGGGCTCAGCGTCGGGGTTAGCCTGTGGCGCGGCGAGGAGCAGATCGCCGCCGGGCGGCAGCCGTTAGGTACCCCGACGGTGGATGAGCGCGGCCACTACGCGGAACGGGTCGATTTCTCCCTGGCGGTGGCGACGCCGGCGCACTGGAGCGCGGAAACCCCGAACTGTTATCGCGCCGTGGTCACCCTGTGGCGCGGCGACGAACTGCTGGAGGCCGAAGCGTGGGACATCGGTTTTCGCCGCATCGAGATTGCCGATGGCCTGCTGCGTCTCAACGGTAAACCGCTGCTGATCCGCGGCGTTAACCGCCATGAGCATCATCATTTGCGCGGGCAGGTGGTCACCGAGGCGGATATGGTGCAGGACATTCTGTTGATGAAGCAGAACAACTTTAACGCCGTGCGCTGCTCGCACTATCCCAACGCGCCGCGCTGGTATGAACTCTGCAACCGCTACGGTCTGTACGTGGTCGATGAAGCCAATATTGAAACCCACGGGATGGTGCCGATGAATCGGCTGTCCGACGATCCGGCGTGGCTACCAGCCTTCAGCGCCCGCGTCACCCGGATGGTACAGAGCAACCGCAACCATCCGTGCATTATCATCTGGTCGCTGGGCAACGAGTCCGGCGGCGGCGGCAACCACGAAGCGCTGTACCACTGGCTGAAACGCAACGATCCGAGCCGTCCGGTGCAGTACGAGGGCGGCGGCGCGGATACCACCGCCACCGATATTATCTGTCCGATGTACGCCCGCGTCGAACGCGACCAGCCGATCCCGGCGGTACCCAAATGGGGGATCAAAAAATGGATCAGCCTGCCCGGTGAGCAGAGGCCGCTGATCCTTTGCGAGTACGCCCACGCGATGGGCAACAGCCTCGGCAACTTCGCCGATTACTGGCAGGCCTTTCGCGAGTATCCGCGGCTGCAGGGCGGGTTTATCTGGGACTGGGCCGACCAGGCGATCCGCAAAACCTTTGCCGACGGCAGCGTCGGCTGGGCCTATGGCGGCGACTTTGGTGATAAGCCTAACGATCGCCAGTTCTGTATGAACGGTCTGGTGTTTCCCGATCGCACGCCGCATCCGTCGCTGGTGGAGGCGAAGCACGCCCAGCAGTATTTTCAGTTCACGCTGCTGTCGACCTCGCCGCTGCGGGTGCGCATCATCAGCGAATACCTGTTCCGCCCAACCGATAACGAAGTGCTGCGCTGGCAGGTGCAGGCGGCCGGTGAACCCCTGTATCACGGCGACCTGACCCTGGCGCTGCCCCCTGAGGGCAGCGACGAGATAACGCTGCTCGATAGCCTGATCCTGCCTGAAGGCGCCCGCGCGGTGTGGCTGACGCTGGAGGTGACCCAGCCCCAGGCGACCGCCTGGTCAGAAGCGGAGCACCGCGTCGCCTGGCAACAGTTTCCCCTGCCCGCCCCGCTGGCGCTGCCGGCGCCCACCGTGTCTGCCGGCGCTCCGGATCTTATCGTCAGCGATGAGGTCTGGCAGATCCGCGCCGGTTCGCAATGCTGGACCATCGATCGCCGGACGGGTCTGCTGAGCCGCTGGTCGGTTGGCGGTCAGGAGCAGCTGTTGACCCCCCTGCGTGACCAGTTTATTCGCGCGCCGCTCGACAACGACATCGGGGTCAGCGAAGTAGAGCGTATCGACCCCAACGCCTGGGTGGAGCGCTGGAAAAGCGCCGGCCTGTACGATCTTGAGGCGCACTGCGTCCAGTGCGATGCGCAGCGCCTGGCAAATGAAACCCTCGTCGACTGCCGCTGGCACTACCTGCGCGGCGAAGAGGTAGTGATTGTCAGCCACTGGCGCATGCACTTCACTGCTGACGGAACCCTGCGGTTGGCAGTGGACGGCGAACGGGCGGAAACCCTGCCGCCGCTGCCGCGGGTCGGGCTGCACTTCCAGGTGGCGGATCAGCAGGCGCCGGTGAGCTGGCTGGGTCTGGGGCCGCATGAGAACTACCCCGACCGGCGGAGCAGCGCCTGCTTCGCCCGCTGGGAGCAGCCGCTGGCGGCGATGACCACCCCCTACATCTTCCCGACGGAAAACGGCCTGCGCTGTGATACCCAGGCGCTGGACTGGGGGCGCTGGCACATCAGCGGTCATTTCCACTTCTCCGTTCAGCCATGGAGCACCCGTCAGCTGATGGAGACCGACCACTGGCACAAGATGCAGGCCGAAGACGGCGTGTGGATCACCCTCGACGGCCTGCATATGGGGGTGGGAGGCGATGACTCCTGGACCCCCAGCGTGCTGCCGCAGTGGCTCCTGAGCCAAACGCGCTGGCAGTACGAGGTCTCATTGCGTTGCTTTTAATCCGTGGGGGCGACAGCCCCCACCCCACAAACAGAATAACAAGGGATCATGGTGATGAAATTCTCAGAACTGGCGCCACGAGAACGGCATAATTTCGTCTATTTCCTGCTGTTCTTTTTCTTTTACTATTTCATTATGTCGGCCTACTTCCCGTTTTTTCCGGTGTGGCTGGCGGACGTTAACCATTTAACTAAAACGGAAACCGGGATCGTTTTCTCGTCTATCTCGTTATTCGCCATTATTTTTCAGCCGGTGTTCGGCCTGATGTCGGATAAGCTCGGCCTGCGCAAACATCTGCTGTGGACCATTACGGTATTGTTAATTCTGTTCGCGCCATTCTTTATTTTCGTTTTCTCTCCGCTGCTGCAGATGAATATTATCGCTGGTTCGCTGGTAGGCGGGATCTACCTGGGGATTGTTTTCTCCAGCGGCTCCGGGGCGGTGGAAGCTTATATCGAACGCGTCAGCCGGGCCAACCGCTTTGAATATGGCAAAGTGCGGGTCGCAGGCTGCGTCGGCTGGGCGCTATGCGCCTCGATAACCGGCGTGCTGTTCGGCATCGATCCCAATATCACCTTCTGGATCGCCTCCGGCTTTGCGCTGGTGCTCGGTCTGCTGCTCTGGCTGTCGCGGCCGGAAAGCAGCAACAGCGCCCAGGTTATCGAGGCGCTGGGCGCCAATCGCCAGGCCTTTTCGCTGCGTACGGCGGCAGAGCTGCTGCGTATGCCGCGCTTCTGGGGCTTTATCGTCTATGTGGTGGGTGTCGCCAGCGTCTACGACGTGTTTGACCAGCAGTTCGCCAACTTTTTCAAAAGCTTTTTCGCCAGTCCGCAGCGCGGTACCGAAGTGTTTGGCTTCGTCACCACCGGCGGCGAGTTGCTCAACGCGCTGATCATGTTCTGCGCGCCGGCCATCGTTAACCGCATCGGCGCCAAAAACGCCCTGCTGACCGCGGGGATGATCATGTCGGTGCGTATTCTCGGGTCGTCCTTCGCCTCATCGGCAGTCGAGGTGGTGATCCTCAAGATGCTGCATATGTTTGAGATCCCCTTCCTGCTGGTGGGAACTTTTAAATATATCTCTTCCGCCTTTAACCCGCGCCTCTCGGCCACCCTGTTCCTGATCGGTTTTAATCTGTCAAAACAGTTGTCCGGGGTGGTGCTTTCCGCCTGGGTGGGCCGGATGTACGACACCGTCGGCTTCCATCAGGCCTATCTGATCCTCGGCTGCATAACCCTGAGCTTCACCCTGCTCTCGTTCGTCACCCTACGCGGCGGCAACCGTCTGCTGCCGACCGCAGAGACGCAGAGCCCCGCCTGACTCCAGCGCCCCCGTCAGGGATGACAGGCTTCACTCGACAATCCGCGTCTCACCGCCGCGATTCTCCAGCGCATAGCGCTGACAAGGCGCCCCGGCGGCGATAAGCTCCGCCAGCTCCGCCGAGTGGCTGGTCAGCCAGATCTGGCTGTAGCGCGAGGCCTCGATAATCAGCCGGGCCAGCGCGGGCAACATGTCGCGATGCAGGCTGTTCTCCGGTTCATTGATCGCCAGAAACGCCGGCGGGCGTGGACTGAGCAGCGCGACGGCGAGGCACAAAAAGCGCAGCGTACCGTCGGACATCTCCGCCGCCAGCAGCGGGCGGCGGATCCCTTCGCGACGCATTTTCAGAGCGAAACGCGAGTGCTCGTTTTCACAATAAAACTGGCAGCCGGGAAAGGCGTCGGCAAGGATTTCATGCAAAATCTCCTCCGCGCCGATCTCGACAATGGTCTGAAAGGCGGCGGCGAGATTCTGGCCATCGCTGTCGAGGACTGGCGAACGGTAACCCACGGCCGGCTGACGCAGCGGCGAATGACGGCCAATCGCGAATTCATGATAAAACCGCCAACGGCGCAGGGTCTCCCGCACTCGCGACACTTCGGGAAAACGGTGCGGCTCGCCAAGCTGACCGAACACCGACTCATTTTCATAAATACTCTCGGTGAAAGTACTTTTCTCCCCGGTGACATCGACGAGAAACGCCGCCTGATTCTTGCGCTGCAGTACGCGGGAGGAAGGCCGGCGGGAGTAGCCGGCCAGCCAGATATTCTCTTCTTTAACGATAGGATCGAGCATGAATTGCGTCGGATAGGGCAATTTTTCAGGGAAGCCTATCTGCAGCTCATAATCGAAGCTGTCGGTCCGGCAGGCGATTTGCAGCCGGCGGGGGTGACGATCGAGGGGCGAACGCTCCCCGGACCACATCATATTCTCCAGACCGCCCTCTTCGCTGATAAACCCCGAAAGCCTGCCCTCAGCGGCAGCGGTCAGCAGGTGGATGGCGTTATAAATATTGGATTTACCGCAGCCGTTAGGGCCGAAGACAATGTTCAGCGGCCCGAGCTCCAGCGCGATATCCTTCACTGAGCGAAAATTTTGAATACGAATGTACTGAATCATTATGCGTCCGGCCCTGGAAATAGAAGGCTGCCACAGTAGCACAGCGGCGCCCGGCATACCCTCTTACGCCCCCTTTCGGGCAGGGTTTAACAGAACATTTTTTTCATTCCACGGGTCAGGGCGACCCGCGTCAGCTTATCGCTATCCTGATGGGCGTCGCTGAAAACGCCAAAAAAATAGCGTTCATCGTCAATGGTTTGGCTAACAATTCGGTAGCTCAACGGTTGCCCGGATAGCGCACCGTACTGCGCAGGCGTCACCGAGACCTCGGTCGCGTCATCGGCGACGCTGACCAACAGCCCGTCCGCCTTACCGCCCACCAGCATGACCTTAATTATCGGGTGCACCAGTTCCTCCCGGGATGGCATATAGCGTTGGCGAACCGCAGGGACCGGCGGGCGTGGTGATCGGCAAACAGCGACGCCCGACAGAGTGCGGTATTTAGTACTTTCTTATAGTTCATCACGGCCTTGAGTCAAAAAATAGCGTGCTTAGGCAGGGCTAGATATTGATTATTCGAAATAAAAGATGACAAATGATGAAGGAAAAAAGAGGAATTGTGAATCAGCAAAACGCCGGGTTATTCTTATTTGTCGCTTCTTTACTCGCCTTTATCGGCCCTCACTCAAGGATGTATTGTGGTTATGCGTTATGTTCGCCTGTGTATTATCTCCCTGTTAGCCACCCTGCCGCTGGCGGTACACGCCAGCCCGCAGCCGCTTGAGCAAATTAAACAAAGCGAAAGCCAGCTGTCGGGCCGCGTAGGCATGATAGAAATGGATCTGGCCAGCGGCCGCACGCTGACCGCCTGGCGCGCCGATGAACGCTTTCCCATGATGAGCACCTTTAAAGTAGTGCTCTGCGGCGCAGTGCTGGCGCGGGTGGATGCCGGTGACGAACAGCTGGAGCGAAAGATCCACTATCGCCAGCAGGATCTGGTGGACTACTCGCCGGTCAGCGAAAAACACCTTGCCGACGGCATGACGGTCGGCGAACTCTGTGCCGCCGCCATTACCATGAGCGATAACAGCGCCGCCAATCTGCTGCTGGCCACCGTCGGCGGCCCCGCAGGATTGACTGCCTTTTTGCGCCAGATCGGCGACAACGTCACCCGCCTTGACCGCTGGGAAACGGAACTGAATGAGGCGCTTCCCGGCGACGCCCGCGACACCACTACCCCGGCCAGCATGGCCGCGACCCTGCGCAAGCTGCTGACCAGCCAGCGTCTGAGCGCCCGTTCGCAACGGCAGCTGCTGCAGTGGATGGTGGACGATCGGGTCGCCGGACCGTTGATCCGCTCCGTGCTGCCGGCGGGCTGGTTTATCGCCGATAAGACCGGAGCTGGCGAGCGGGGTGCGCGCGGCATTGTCGCCCTGCTTGGCCCGAATAACAAAGCAGAGCGCATTGTGGTGATTTATCTGCGGGATACGCCGGCGAGCATGGCCGAGCGAAATCAGCAAATCGCCGGGATCGGCGCGGCGCTGATCGAGCACTGGCAACGCTAACCCGGCGGTGGCCGGGCGCGTTATCCGGCCCGCAGCACCTCGCAGGCGTGCCGGGCGATATGACTGGCGGCGGCATCGGAGAGATGCCTGTCGGTAATGATGGTGGTGAACCGGGTCAAAGGTAACGCCATAAACGTGGCCACCTGATTGTATTTCGAACTGTCGCACAGCAGGATGCTTCTCGCGCTGACCTGGCTGACGGTCTCCTTGACGGTAACCTTGTTCTCATCAGGGGTGAATATCCCGCGACTGTCCCAGCCGCTGGCGGAGATAAAGGCCGTATCGATAGCCAGGTGGCGTAACGTACGCGCCGCCGATTCGCCCACGCAGGAGCGGTTCTCCCGGCACAGTGTGCCGCCGGTGTGGATCACGCCGCACTGACTGGCATCGATCAGCAGCTGGGTTATCTCAAAATCATTGGTCACCACCTGGAGATCGTTCCGGTCGAGGATCGCCCGCGCCAGCGCCAGGGTGGTAGTCCCGGCATCCAGATAGATGCAACTGTTTTTGGCGATATGACTCGCCGCCAGCGCGCCGATCGCCTGTTTCTCCTCACTCTGCAGCGTGCTTTTCACCAGATGACTGGGTTCCGCAGCCAGCCGGCTGACGGCGCGTACGCCGCCCGAGACGCTGACCAGCAGCCCCTGCTCCTCCAGTTTACTGACGTCCCGACGGATGGTCATATGGGACACGCCGAGGATCTCCGTCAGCTCATTAATGCTTACCGCCCCACGCTGCTCCACCAGGGCTAAAATACGCTGATGTCGTTCTATTGGAATCACCGCTCTCCCCTTACCATTTTTTCACACCAGGCGTCACCACCCAGGCTACGGCCCTGGCGACACCCGGTGTTGTTATCGCGCTTTGCCGCTGTTTTTTACGCTATTTTAGGGCAAGAATCGCCGCTGTGCAGCCTCTTTCCGCCTGTGAATTTTTTATATTCATGTGGGTTATTCGTGATAACTCTCACATAAATTCACATGATAACGCTTTATTCTATCATTAAATCACATTAATTAACTAATGTTCACAAGGAGACCAGCATGGCTGCACACACTAACGTCTGCGTGATTGGACTGGGTTCAATGGGCATGGGCGCCGCCCGCGCCTGCCTGCAGGCGGGCCTGAACACCTGGGGCGTTGACATCAATCCCGACAACTGTCGCGCACTGCTGGCGGCGGGCGCCAAAGGCGCGGGCCCCAGCGCGGTGCCGTTCGCCGCGGAACTGGATGCAGTTGTGCTGCTGGTGGTCAATGCCGCCCAGGTGCGGGGGATCCTGTTCGGCGAGAGCGGCCTCGCCGCCCATCTGAAGCCGGGCACCGTCGTGATGGTGTCGTCCACCATCGCTTCCGCCGATGCTCAGGCCATTGCCGAGGCGCTGGCGGAGTACCAGCTATTGATGCTCGACGCGCCGGTGTCGGGCGGCGCCGTGAAAGCGGCCGCCGGCGACATGACGGTGATGGCCTCCGGGAGCGATGCCGCCTTTGCCCGCCTCGCGCCGGTGCTGGACGCCGTGGCCGGCAAAGTCTACCGCATCGGGAGCGACATTGGTCTTGGCTCGACGGTAAAAATTATCCATCAGCTGCTGGCCGGGGTGCACATCGCCGTTGCCGCCGAAGCGATGGCGCTTGCCGCCCGCGCCGGGATCCCACTGGAAACGATGTATGACGTGGTCACCCACGCGGCGGGTAATTCCTGGATGTTTGAGAATCGCATGCAGCATGTCCTGGATGGCGATTATTCGCCAAAATCCGCTGTCGATATTTTTGTCAAAGATCTCGGGCTGGTGAATGACACTGCCCGGGCGCTGACCTTCCCGCTGCCGCTCGCTACCACCGCGCTGAATATGTTCACCTCCGCCAGTAATGCCGGATTCGGTCGGGAAGATGACTGCGCGGTGATCAAGATTTTCAACGGCATCACCCTGCCGGGCCATAAACAGTGAGGAGAGACAACATGCAGCTTGGTGTCATTGCCGATGACTTCACCGGCGCCACGGATATTGCCAGCTTCCTCGTGCGCAACGGCATGCCGACGGTGCAACTGAATGGCGTGCCGACCCGCGATCTTCCGCTGACCAGCGAGGCGGTGGTCATCAGCCTGAAAACCCGCTCCTGCCCGGCGGAAATGGCCGTCAGCCAGTCGCTGGCGGCCCTGCGCTGGCTGCAGGCCCAGGGCTGTCAGCAGTTTTATTTCAAGTACTGTTCCACTTTCGACAGCACCGCGCAGGGCAACATTGGCCCGGTGCTGGATGCCCTGCTGGCCGAGCTGGGTGAGACGCGGACGGTGATTTCCCCGGCGCTGCCGGTTAACGGCCGCACGGTCTATCAGGGATATCTGTTCGTCGGCGAGCAACTGCTGAATGAGTCCGGGATGCGCCACCATCCGGTGACGCCGATGGAGGATGCGCACCTGGGCCGCTTAATTGAGCGCCAGGGGCGCGGAAAAGCCGCGCTGATTGCCTGGCCGATTGTCGCCCGGGGGCCGGAGGCGGTCGCCGCCGCGCTGGCGGCAGTCAACGATCCGGCGGTGCGCTATGTGGTGCTCGACGCCCTCAGTGAACAGGATCTGCTCACCCAGGGCGTGGCGCTGCGGGAGATGAAGCTGGTCTCCGGCGGTTCCGGCCTCGCCATCGGCCTCGCCCGCGACTGGGCGCAGCGCCATGGCGCCCGGGGTGAAAGCGCTCAGGCCGGCATGCCGCTGGTCGGCCCGGCGGTGGTGCTCTCGGGCTCCTGCTCGGTGATGACCAACAGCCAGGTGGCGGCCTATCGTCAACAGGCCCCCGCCCGCGCCGTCGACTTAAGCGCCTGCTTTACCGATCTGGAGAGCTACGTCAGGACGCTGACTGACTGGGTGGACGCGCAGCGCGATGCGCCGCTGGCGCCGATGATCTATGCCACCACCGAGCCGCAAACGCTGCAGCGGATCCAGGCGCAGTATGGCGACAAGGCCAGCAGCGAACGGGTGGAACAGCTGTTTGCCGCTCTTGCCGCCGCCCTGAAGGCGAAAGGATTTACCCGCTTTATTGTGGCCGGAGGGGAAACGTCGAGCATTGTGGCGCAGACCCTGGGGGTTGAGGCGTTCCATATTGGGCCGACCATCTCCCCTGGCGTGCCCTGGGTGCGTGACACCCGCCAGCCGCTCTCCCTGGCGCTGAAGTCAGGTAACTTCGGCGATATCCAGTTCTTTGCCCGTGCCCAGCAGGAGTTTCGTCATGACTGAGCAACAACTGCGAGAGGAAATGGTGCAGATTGGCGCCTCGTTGTTTAGCCGCGGCTATGCCACCGGCTCCGCTGGCAATCTGTCGCTGCTGCTGCCGGACGGCAACCTGCTGGCGACGCCGACCGGCGCCTGCCTCGGCGAACTGCAGGCTCAGCGGTTGTCGGTGGTGACGCTGCAAGGAGAATGGATCTCCGGCGACAAACCGTCGAAAGAGGTCACTTTTCACCGGGCGGTCTATTTGCACAACCCGGCCTGCAAGGCGATCGTCCACTTGCACAGCCACTATCTGACCGCGCTCTCCTGCCTGCAGGGACTCGATCCGCACAACTGTATCCGCCCCTTTACCCCCTATGTGGTGATGCGCGTCGGCGACGTCCCGGTGGTTCCCTACTACCGGCCGGGCGATGACCGTATTGCCCAGGCGCTGGCCGGGCTGGCGCCCCGCTATAACGCCTTTTTACTGGCCAACCACGGACCGGTGGTTACTGGCTCATCGCTGCGCGAAGCCACCAACAATACCGAGGAACTGGAAGAGACCGCACGGCTGATATTTACCCTCGGCAACCGCGAGATCCGCTACCTGACCGCTGACGAAGTGAAAGAACTGAGATAAAACCATGCCAAAATTCGCTGCAAATTTATCCATGCTGTTTACCGAACTGCCGTTCCTGGAACGCTTTGCCGCCGCTGCCCGGGCGGGATTTGAAGCTGTTGAGTTTCTGTTTCCCTATGAGTATGCCGCCGGGGAAATCAGACAGCGCCTGCAGGAGAACCAGCTGCAGCTGGTGCTGTTCAATACCCCACCCGGCGACGTCAACGCCGGAGAATGGGGGCTCGCCGCCATCCCCGGGAGAAGCGCGGAGGCCCGACGCGATATTGAGCTGGCGCTGGAGTATGCCTGCCAGCTCGGTTGCCCGCAGGTGCATATCATGGCCGGCGTGGTGCCGCCGGGAGCGGATCGCGCAGCCTGCGAGGCCGTGCTTATCGATAATCTGCGCTACGCCGCGGAGTGCTTTGCCCGCCACGACAAGCGGATACTCATCGAAGCGCTGAATCCGCAGACCAAACCGGGCTATCTCTACCACAGTCAATATCAGACGCTGGCGATGGTGAAACGGGTCGACAGGCCGAACCTGGCGGTGCAGTTAGATCTGTTTCACGCGCAGAAGGTGGACGGCAATTTAAGCCATCTTATTACCGAATATGCCGGCCAGTATCGCCATATTCAGATTGCCTCCCTGCCCGACCGTCATGAACCGGATGAGGGCGAAATAAACTATCCGTGGCTCTATGCGCTACTGGATAAAACCGGTTATGACGGCTGGATCGGCTGCGAATATATCCCCCGGACAGACACGCTTTCCGGGCTGGGGTGGTTCTCGCCCTACCGGAAAAAATAAACGCCGTTTTCTAAAAAAATAACTCTCTGTACACCTGTTAATACCCGAGGCAAACCTATGTCGACATCGGCGCTGTTACTTATTGCGTTAGCCAGCGTAGTGCTGTTGCTCCTGTTAGTGATCAAAGCGAAAGCACATCCTTTTGTGGCGCTCCTGATCGTCAGCCTGCTGGTGGCATTCGCCACCGGCATTCCGGCAGATAAAATTATAACCACCATTGAAAAAGGCATGGGCGGCCTGCTTGGCCACATCGCCAGCATTATTATTCTGGGCTCAATGCTGGGGGTGCTGATTGAAATGTCCGGCGGCGCCGAATCGCTGGCGAAAACGTTGACCGGCGTACTGGGTGCAAAACGAACCATTGCCGCCTTAACCATTGTGGCTTTTATTCTCGGCACCCCGGTCTTTTTTGAAGTCGGCTTTATCATCATCATTCCGTTAATCTACGGCTTCAGCAAAGTCGCCCACGTGTCGCCGCTGAAGTTTGGCCTGCCGATGGCCGGCGTGATGTTAACCGTCCACGTGGCGCTGCCCACCCATCCTGGCGCAGCGGCTGCGGCAGGCATTCTGCATAGCGATGTCGGTTGGCTGATGCTGGCGGGGATTGGGGTGTCGGTGGTCGTCGGTATCGTGGGCTATTTTGTCGCCCGGTTTATCAATCGGCGCCATTATCATCTGTCGATTAACGTGCTGGAGCAGCAACAAACGGCGGAAGTACCGGATCTCTCGGTTAACGCGCAGCAGACCCGTCTGCCGCCGCCGAATGCGCTGGTTATCGGTGGGCTGATCGTGGTGCCCATCATGCTGATTGTTTCCGGGACGCTGTGTCAGGCGCTTCTGCTGCCGGAAAACGCGGTTCGCCAGCTGATGACCGTCATTGGTACCCCGCCGGTCGCCCTGCTGATCTCCCTGGGCCTGGCCAGCTGGACGCTGGGCATCCGTCGGCGGATGAGCCTGAAAAAGCTGGGCGAAGTCACCGGCAGCGCGATCCCCTCGTCGGCGGACGTGATCCTCGTCGCCGGCGCCGGCGGCGCCTTTGGCGGCGTACTGGTCGCTTCCGGCATCGGTAATGCCTTAGCCGAGGCGCTGGAGACAATACATCTGCCGCTGATGCCCGCCGCTTTTCTGCTATCGCTGGTGCTCAGAGCCTCGCAGGGTTCGGCCACCGTGGCGATCCTCACCACCTCCGGTCTGCTGTCGCAGGCGGTTGTCGGTCTGGAGCCGCTGCAGCTGGTGCTGGTGACGCTGGCGACCTGCTTCGGCTCGCTCGGGCTGTCGCACGTCAACGACGCCGGGTTCTGGGTCGTCACGCGCTATCTCGGACTCTCGGTGCCGGATGGACTCAAAACCTGGACCGTCTTGACAACCATCATGGGGGTGACGGGCTTTCTCATCACCTGGCTGCTGTGGTTTGCGCTTTGATGTTAACCTGGGTGGCTCCGGCCACCTTAACTTCGCCCCGGCACAGGCCCTGACCCACTACCGCTGTCAGACCGCAGACCCGCTGCCGACAGCGTCACCGGGATAAAATAGCGTACGCGATAGCGCCTGTCCCCTGCCTCTTCGCCTTCCGCATGGCGGGTTATAAAACATTCAATGTCATAGCCGTCCCGACGACTTACCCCCAGGGATGGCAGCAGCTCCATATACAGATCGCTGGATAAACGAGCATAACGTGACCAGCTGCCGTAGAATTCAACCCCGACATAAAGCCCTGACCGGGTGGTCAGCGAGCTGTTCATGGCCAGCGCGGGGGGCAGCTTTCCCGCCTCATGACAGCCGACAAAAGCGTTAACCTCGACGTTAAGCTCATTTTTACTCGCCGCGGCGTAGTCGGAAAGTACGGAAAGCGAGCCTCCGCCAGCGGTGAAAAAACGGTCAACCTTTTGTCTGATGCTCGTCTTAGCGGTGCTTTGCAACACCAAATCCGACAGGCGCAGTTCATACTTCATTGGATAGCCGTAATAGACCTGTTCCGGCAGAGAAAAAAAACGAGCCAGAGGTAGGCTCTCTCCGTCCGGGTGAAACTTTTTCAACAGCTTTGCCGTGTCCCAGTGCGCCGCGCAACGGTATTCACGTGGCGAGAGCGAAAAGCGCTTCTTAAACTCCCGGGAAAAGGTCTGCGGCGAGTCATAGCTTAACTGCCAGGCAATAGCGGCGATCGGTTGTCGTGTTAAGCGCAGACTGACCGCTGCGATGGTCAACCGCCGCAGACGAATATACTGCCCGATGGGTAACTGGCCATACTGGTAAAACACGTCGTACACAAACCGACGCGAATAGCCCATATACTGCGCCAGGTCATCGATCGCCGGGTTACAATAGATATTATCGTCCAGCCACGCCAGCATTTTCAAATAGAGCATCTGCTTCATAAGTACGGCATACATCCTGTATTCTTGTCCTCCGCTAATTTTAACAACAGAGCGCGGCTATCACTAAGCTTTTTATGCATCGCAAAAATAAAAAAACAGCAAACGGCTTTAAATAGTGAAAAATATATGCTTAAGCTTTTGTTTATTAGGAACTTTCGCATATCAATATACCGTTATCTCACTTTCCCTACCAGATATTGCATTAATGGAAAACATCCCTTAGATTACCACGGCTAAAAATTGTACCCGCATCATCATTATATTCTTTAATTTATCCAAGTATGTTTTTTAATGCCCACAGGGAAGTTATATGACTAATTTTTTGTTCAATATAAAAAATCACTATTTGCGAGTCGCTATTGCTGAACTGGTTGATGAAGCGATGAAGGCCGCCGGGCGGCCACACTATCAGTTTTCTCAACAATGGGATGCAGGATCGATGGCGCAAGCTGATGTGATATTCACGGAAATGGTCGCGGGGGAGTGGTACTTGTGCCAGGATCTTTTTCAGCATGCCCCGGAACAATATACGCTTTTTATTTTCCCGGACAATGAACACGCTACCGTAGATGAGGGTTTACCGAATTGTCTGCAGCATGCGGTATTTATGCCGCCTCACGCTCGCGTTCAGCGGCTGAAAGATGAGATAGCTAACGCCATTGAACGTCCGCTGCTACCGCGGCAAGACCCGCCGTTCAATCGTCTGCGGCGTTGCATTAATTGCGCCTGCAGGTCGGTCAGCGACGCGCAAACCAAAGTCATTTACGCGTTCAGTATTGGCCTGAGCCCGCATGAAGTCGCCGCTGCGCTAAATATTAGTCCCAAAACGATTCATTCACATAAAAAGAATATTATGAGTAAATTTAATTTGAATAGCCGTCAGCAGTTTAACAACCTTGTGCAACTGCTCGCCAAACGCTGATACAACTCGTCATTTTATTCTGTCAAACAATCATCTTCTGGAACGGAAAACATACCGTCTCTTGCGCCTTTCCTGAATATAGGAAAAGCCACTCCATAAAGAAATGATGGGACATAAAATCAGACACAAAATAATAAAGAAGTCGCTCATATCAAACCTGACAAAAGAATTTAATTTAGAGTGATAATATTCACTCGATTATATTCAGGCAAGACCAGCGCCTCATTTTTGAGAGTGGGAAATAGAATGGTAGGATAATTCCTGGTAGCGAATATTAACAGGTAAAATAAGACGCAGCGCCAGTGTCTGAGGAGGGAATGAGAGGCCTGTTAGCGTCTTTTTGCATTGAGGATGAGAAAAAGATAGCCAAATGTGTAATTCCCTGTACAGTGGAAGGAATCACAAAGTGAAGCTCGCGTTCCGCGTAGCGGACATCACGGTTGGTTGAATGTTTGTACATATCAGCCTCGCCCTCCTTTAGGGTCAGGCCATACTCATCTTGCATGCTGAGCGCGGATGTTCTTACGCCGCGGGAGCGATCGTAACAACTATGCTAACCACCCTGATTTACCGCAGCCAGGTTCATCCTGACCGCCCGCCCGTCGATCTCGACGCTTTAGTCCATCGCGCCAGCAGTAAAAATTTGCCCCTTGGCATCACCGGCATTCTGCTGTTTAACGGCCTGTAGTTTTTCCAGGTCCTGGAAGGGACTGAGGAGGCACTTGAGTCGCTGTTCAGCGAAATCCAAAGCGACCCGCGTCATCGCGACGTAGTGGAGCTGATGCGCGATTACTCAGCCTACCGACGTTTTCACGGCACCGGAATGCGCATACTGGATCTCCGGCTGTTTGAAACCGATGGCGCGCTGGAGGAAATTCTGCGCTTTAGCACGTTTGGGGTCACCGAACCGGTCAACGACCGGATGTTCCGGCTGCTTAGCGCCTTCATTGCCGACGGCGGCCGCTATTGCCTGCCCGAGCCGCTGCAGCCCTCTCGCTGGATGATGATGCCCGCGTCAGGTACGGCCGCGCCGCAGCACCTGCCCGGTCAACCTTGCCAGTTTGCTCTGCAGGCTATTGTCGAGCCGGCTAAAAAGCGAGTTTCTTCCTTTGAGGCTCTGATCCGCAGCCCAACCGGCGGCTCTCCCGTGGAAATGTTTGCCGCCATTGCGGCGGAGGACCGCTACCGTTTTGATCTTGAAAGCAAAGCGTATGCATTCGCTCTCGCCGGCCAGCTGCCGCTCGGGAAACATCAGCTGGCGATTAACCTGTTGCCCGGATCGCTGTATCACCACCCTGACGCCGTAGGCTGGCTGATGGACAGCCTGCTGGCGGCCGGCCTCAGACCGGATCAGGTACTGATCGAGGTCACCGAGACAGAGGTGATCACCTGCTTCGACCAGTTCCGCAAGGTGCTCAAAGCCCTGCGCGTCGCGGGCATGAAGCTGGCCATCGACGACTTTGGCGCAGGTTATTCCGGCCTGTCGTTACTGACCCGTTTTCAGCCTGATAAAATCAAAGTGGATGCGGAACTGGTGCGCGATATCCATATTAGCGGCACCAAACAGGCGATTGTCGCCTCGGTCGTCCGCTGCTGCGAGGATCTTGGCATTACGGTGGTGGCTGAAGGTGTCGAAACCCTGGAGGAGTGGTGCTGGCTGCAGTCGGTGGGCATACGCCTGTTTCAGGGCTTTCTCTTTTCCCGACCCTGCCTTAACGGCATCGGGGAGATTTGCTGGCCGGTAGCGCGCCAGGCAATGGACCTGTAAGGCCGCGCCCCCGGGCATCGTCACTGCCAGTGGGCAAGCTTTTCGCTCAGCGCCGCCAGGGCATATCGTACCGCTTTCGCCACCACGGTCTCACAGTCGCCGGCAAAGCACATCCGTTTGGTTTCAGTCTGGCCGCGAAAATTCCAGGCAAACCATACCGTGCCGGCGGGGGTACCATCTTCCCCGCCCTCCGGTCCGGCGTAGCCGCTGACGGCGATGGCGATATCGGCCCCGGCGAGCGCCAGAATACCAGAGGACATCTCCTGAACGCAGGCTTCGCTGACGGCGCTGTGTACCGCCAGGGTTTCCGCGCGAACCTGCAGCACGTTGCGCTTGGCTTCATCGCTGAAGGTCACTACGCCGGTATCATAAAATGCCGCGGTATCCGCCTGGGCACAGAGCGCTGCCGCCAGATTCCCTCCGGTGCAAGACTCCGCCGTGGTCAGTCGCCAACCGCGCGCGATCAGCGCCCGAGCCACTTCAGCGGTTAGTTCATGCGTATTGTTTGCGTCGCTATCGATCTCGTCAGTCATTCTTCCTCCTCGCCGAAATTGAAAGAAATAGCAGACTCACTGCGTCTGTTAACAGAATAGCATATCGATTTCTTTGTCGTCGGGGGGCCATTTATATTTTCAGGGGAAAGGATAAAGGCCCGCAGGGCGGGCCTTTAAGGTAACATCGTCGGAACAACGGTGAATCAAACTTTATGTTCTATCACGCGCCCCTGATTCTCGATCGCAATTTTACGTGGCTTTTCGCTCTCCGGGATTTCCTGGTGGATGGCTATTTTTAAGATGCCGCTATCCAGCTGCGCCTGATTAATTTGGGCGTGTTCAGGAAGAGAGAAACTGAGCTGGAAATTAGCGCGGCGGATACCTTTATAAATCCAGCGTTCACCGCTGTCTGTCGAGGCATCGGTTTCCTGGCGTTTCCCGGAAATATGCAGATTCCCCCCTACGGTTTCTATTTCCAGCTCATCATCTTTCCAGCCAGGCACGCTGACGCTGAGCAGGAAATTGCTGTCGTCGACTTTCTGTAAATCATAAGCCGGTAAAGTGCCCACCGGCGTATCGCCCGTTAACTGGCTGAAAAGACGGTCAATACGATTAAAGCGATCGGCAAAAAGAGAATCAGCAAATACCGGGAGTGCTGACAAGGTTTTGAGTGCCATAATTAACCTCCTGAATATCCATTCAAAAGCTCAACATAAAGGCAAGCATTGCTTGTCCGCTATATAAAATAATATCTAAGGCGCGTTTTTCAAGACCCGAAATAAAAAAATTTTCTTCGCCAGCCTCAGTGAAAAATAAGCATGCCGGTGGCGAAGTTACCCCCGCCCGACGGCGGGGGCTGTGGCGCTTCTGAGTCCCATAACTGATGCTGTTTAACATTCAATAAACAGAAGCGTCATGTATATATAACTTGTTTAAGGGGATGTCAACGTCCGAATCGCTCCCCCCTTGCCGTTGTGTATTCTCCCCTTGAACAGCGCGGTTAGCAACCCGGCTGCCTGTCAGAATCCCCTTGCCAACAGCGGCGCTTCGACGTGGTATTCGCCTTGTTGCCGTCAACCGGACGCCGCTGGTGAAAATATACCCGGCCGGGTAAGGAACCTTTCATCCGACACCGTGCCTAATGATCTGCATACGCACTTTCTGAGGCACCGCCATGGCCAGCATTTTTATCTCAACCACCCTGTTCGCCCTCTTCGCGTCGATGTTGATCGGCCTGGGAATGGTGTGGAAAAGCATCTCCAACAATCCTGATAACTGATTCTGTTGTACGCCGTTGCTGTTCACTCTCCGCAGCGGCGGGTCTACCCCGCCCCTTTTTATCAATGACCACCCCAGGTTTCGCTCAGGCGCAATCTCCTCAAGGACCCGCGCCTGCAAAAGGTATTTTTGAAAAAGCAATTCATACAGTGAATAAGTAACCCTGATTAATATATTTGAGACCAGAATTTACGCATGCAATATAAGCAATTTAAGCAGTTTGTGCCAAATTAGCGGTCATGCCCGCGCAACGCTAAAAAATAAGCCATTGATTAATATACCATTAATTTTACTCGCCAGCTCAAAGTCCAAAATTAGACTTATTGCATTTGTTGATTATTAGAAATATCCTAAAGGCATACGCATTTAATGTTCTCCACTTTAAATGCATGACAACTTTCACGATCGCCATGACTATGCCTGATATTTTAATTAACACTGAAAACATATTTCTTAATCGCGGAATTTGCGAACTGCTTAGCGAGATCGCGAAGGAAGAACACATCCGTGAACCGTATTCCGTTGTGGACTATTTCACAGATATATTAGGTCCGATTGATATGCTGTTCACAGAAATGGCCGCTGGTGAACATTATCTATGCCACCCGTTTTTCAAAAAACTTCCTCCGCACACGTCTATTTTTATTTTCGTCGCCACCGACAGCGCTTTGCAGGTTGAACAGTTACCACTTTGTCTTGGCGATGCCACTTTTATCAGCATGAACAGCGACTTGCGCCGCGTAAAAAATCAGATTGCAAAACGTCTGACGGAGTCGACAACATCTAAATAGCTGCGCCTAATACCGCTACACTTTTGCCTGACCATGTTTTCCTCCGG
>OKCU01000093.1_pt1 | contig 26087 bp, 30 predicted proteins | sample 1612541 | NCBI WGS metagenome assembly OKCU01 (sample SAMN04436802, study PRJEB24849) | human gut metagenome | biome: human gut; feature: NICU; material: stool | host: Homo sapiens | place: USA: Saint Louis, MO | collected 2011-06-07
GACGCAGCACTTCACGCCAGTGAATTTCGATCTCTTTCAGATTCAGGCTGGTCGTGGATATCAGTGACTGAAGCGCCGTGTACTGCTCCGCTTTCCCTTTGATAAACAGCTTTTTGTCGTGGAGATCCCTGATTCGCGGACAGAACGCAAACCCCAGCAGATGCATCAGGGCAAAGACATGATCGGTGAAACCCGCGGTATCGGTGTAAACGGGCTGTATTGATCCGATATATGGGTATAAAACTGTCGTCCGGGCTCCTGCCCATATTTCGGGTTAACCTGCCCTGCGTAGCGGCCTGAGCTGCCAGTTCTGAAATTCTGTCCATCTGATGATGAGGTTGTCCCGTCTCCCCAGAATGCCGCTAACGGCCGTTTTCCCTGCGCATTCACCAGCTCTGCAAGGGCGGCTGAATAGGTTTCGTCACGGATGTACCATGCCTGAATATCTTCGAGCGAGGATTTGGTGCTCCTGGGCAGGCTTCAGCCATTTTGGTCAGGCCAAGATTGATGCCATCCGCAAGAATGGTGGTGAGAAGCAGGCGGGTATCGGGACGGGCGATGTCATTTTTTATATGCGAAAAATGTCGGGTAAACGTTGTCCAGCTGTTTACCTCGTCGAGAATTTCCGTGATTTTAGGGCGCGGTAGCATGCTGTAAACCAGCTCTGCCAGCGGTGAAACCTGCACCGGAACGCAGTTATCCAGCGGAGAGACTTTTACACCTTTGTCAGATATTTCCACATCGGGTAATTCACCAAGGGCAGCCATGGCATTGACCTCTTCAAACCTAGACTGAAGCAGGGTCATACGGCTGGTGATGTACTCATGATAATCAGCAGATACAGGCAGTGGCAGCGCCGGTGTGAGTTTGTCAAAGTCCTTTTCGGGAATGAGGTAATCATCGAAGTTTTTGTAGCGGCGTGAGCCTTTAACCCAGATGTCCCCGGAGCGCAACGCCCCTTTAAGCTCGCTGAGCGCACAGAATTCATAGTACTGCCGGTCAATACCCGTCGGTGTAATCACCACTTTGCGCCAGCTTTCAGGGACAAACTCAAGCGATGCTGTCGCCGGAACTTTACGTGACTGATTCCGGTACATATCCTTGATCACAACCAGGGCATCAGCCAGAGGTTGCGCTGCCGGGATGGCGACTAACTGTAAAGCGGACAACATGCGCGGGGCATATTTCCGTAATGTGCTGTATTGATCGGGCAAAAGAGATGCTGGAGCAGTTTGTCCAGGAACGGGGGCATAAAATCGCCAGCTACTATCGGGAGAACATCAGCGGGACAAAACTTGACCGCCCGGAGCTGGGGCGCTTACTGATGGACAGTCATCACAATGATATTTTGCTGGTCGAGCAGATAGACCGTCTGACACGTCTCAGCAACAGCGACTGGATGACGCTGAAAAAGCAGATAGAACAACACGAGCTGCGGATTGTCAGCCTGGATGTTCCCACCTCATGGCAGACATTGTCAGATAAAGACCCTTCGCAGGCTGATCCGATCACCCGCGCAGTGATCACCGCCATCAACAATATGCTTATCGACCTGATGGCCGCAATGTCACATAAGGACTGGCTGAGCCGTCGCCAGCGCCAGAAACAGGGCATTGAACGGGCACATACGCTGGGTAAATACCAGGGCAAACAGGCAGACCAGGAACGGCATCAAAAGGTAATTTACTACCGGCAGGTAAAGAAACTAAGTATCAAAGAAACGTCTGAGGCCACCGGTTACAGCACATCCCAGGTCTGCAGGATTCAGGCCCTGTACAGGGCCAGGAATTAAGCACATTTTCTGTGGAAAGAAATTAAATCACCCGAACAACCTTAGTCTGTTTGCATGGTAAGCAATGTGCTCGCCAATGAAACTGGAAATGAAATAATAGCTGTGGTCGTATCCAGTATGATATCGGAACGACGCATTGACGTTCATCTCATTGCATACTCTCTCAAGGATTTTGGTGCGCAGTTGCTCTTCATAAAAGGCGTCACTCAGCCCCTGATCAATGAAGATTTCTGGTAATTTTTCACCCTTTAAAATGAGGCTGACTGGATCGTAGGCTTCCCACGTTTTTCTGTTTTCACCCAGGTAAGCGCTAAATGCCTGTTGCCCCCATGGCACCTGAGAAGGCGATACTATCGGGGAAAATGCTGATACGCTCACATATTCACCAGGATTTCGCAGAGCCAGCACCAGAGCACCCAGCCCTCCCATAGAATGACCGGATATAGATTTTCTTGCCGTTGCAGGAAAATGATTCATGACGACATCCGGAAGCTCTCTGAGAATATAGTCATACATCCTGTAATGAACATTCCACGGCTGTTCCGTCGCGTTCAGATAAAAACCGGCCCCCTGGCCAAGATCGTAACTGTCGGCATCCGGGACATTATCACCCCGGGGACTGGTATCTGGGACAACAACGATGACGTTATGCCGGGCGGCATAATGCTGCATACCTGATTTGGTGATGAAATTCTGCTCAGTACAGGTCAGGCCCGACAACCAGTATAGTACCGGCAGTTTTTCTGTTACTGCTTTGGGAGGAAGATACACACCGAAATTCATTTCACAATTAAGGGATTGTGAATAATGCCGGTACACGTTTTGCCAGCCGCCAGAGCTGGCATGCTGCTCAATGAGTTCCATCAGCCGTTATCTCATGGTTATTTCCCCTGACCGAAGCCAGGGGAAGTATCTTTAAATCTGCACGTCAGATAAACGTATACGCCGTGATTTTGTTACCCGCCGGATCCCGCAGGTAGGCAGCATAGGCCCCGGGAAGGTGACCACGCGGGCCAGGCTGACCTTCATCAGCGCCACCGGCGGCAAGGCCGGCAGCATGGAAAGCATCAACCTCTTCCGGGGTGGCAGCAGCGAAGCCGACAGTCACCCCGTTAGCGGAAGGTGCTTCACCGTTGCCCGGACGGGCAATGATAAATGCCGGCTTTTCGCGGCCATAGAGTACCCAGCCGTTGCCAAACGGGCCGAGGTTATTGATACCAAGCGTGCCCAGGACGACATCGTAAAATGCGGAGGATTTCTCGACATCGGCTGCGCCAATGAACACATGAGAAAAGATGCCGTCACCAGAAATTACAGGAGTTGTCATTTTCCACTTCCTTCAGTTTGAGTTGATTAAAATTCTGATGGGATCAGTAATGAATCACTGTCCGGATAGATTTACCTTCATGCATAAGCTCGAAGGCGTCATTGATTTCATCCAGTGTCATCGTATGGGTTACAAATGGCTCAAGGTCAATATCGCCCTTCATGGCATCCTCGACCATACCGGGGAGCTGAGTGCGGCCTTTTACTCCGCCAAACGCGGAACCTTTCCATACGCGCCCGGTGACCAGCTGGAAAGGACGGGTGGAAATCTCCTGTCCGGCCCCTGCGACACCAATGACAACGGACTGCCCCCACCCACGGTGAGCACTTTCCAGCGCTGCACGCATGACGTTAACGTTACCGATACATTCAAAGGTATGGTCAATACCCCACTTGTTGATATCCAGCAGAACATCTTTAATCGGTTTGTCATAATCATTCGGGTTAATGCAGTCAGTGGCCCCGAACTGACGGGCCAGGTCAAATTTTGTCGGATTAGTATCGATAGCGATAATACGGCCCGCTTTTGCCTGACGGGCCCCCTGGACCGCAGCCAGACCAATTGCCCCCAGACCAAAAATGGCAACTGAATCGCCCGGCTGCACTTTAGCCGTGTTATGGACGGCGCCAATACCGGTAGTCACGCCACAACCCAGCAGGCAGACGTGTTCATGGTTCGCCTCCGGGTTAATTTTTGCCAGAGAAACCTCGGCCACTACGGAGTATTCGCTGAATGTGGAACATCCCATGTAGTGGTACAGAGGCTGACCGTTGTATGAAAAGCGAGTGGTCCCGTCAGGCATCAGTCCTTTGCCCTGAGTCTCGCGAACCGATACACAGAGGTTCGTTTTACCGGACTGGCAGAATTCACACTCCCCGCATTCAGCGGTGTAAAGAGGAATAACATGGTCACCCGGCTTCACACTGGTGACGCCTTCCCCCACTTCAACGACGATACCGGCTCCCTCGTGGCCAAGAACCACCGGGAAAACGCCCTCAGGGTCATTCCCTGAGAGGGTAAAGGCATCGGTATGGCAGACTCCTGTGTGGGTGTTTTTAATCAGCACCTCGCCTTTTTTAGGCGGAGCAACATCAATTTCAACAATCTCCAGGGGCTTCCCTGGTGCAAATGCAACAGCGGCACGTGATTTCATACGTAATATATCCTCAATGTAATAATGGCCTCACCTATTTAAGATAGGCACGAACCAGCTCAATCGTATCGTCAACTGATTTACTGACTTCATGGCTGTAGCTGTCATTCTGGTCAAAGGTCTCCCGTATGTGGCTCTCCAGCACCTCTGCCATCAGTCCGTTAGCGGCGCCCCGGACGGCGGCGATTTGCTGGAGAACGGAACGGCATTCAGCGCCACTTTCAAGTGCTCTTTCCAGAGCATCAATCTGACCCCGAATACGGCGAACCCGGGTTAGGACCTTTTTTTTCTCTTCAGGAGTACTGGGCATTGCTTACCTCACTGCTCTTTAGTTCATATACTATAGGGGAGTATTATATTAAAATCAACGAATACCCCACTATAGTATATAAATATGTCAAAGAGCCAGCCCTGAAATTTTTTTTATTATATAAAACAACGGTTTAAAATATCTTATGAATGGCATAATCCGGGCCCGGAAGGAAGACCCCTGCCCGGATGATATCTGCGGGACCTGGTACATGAATAGGTTCAGTCAGATTTCGTCGGGGGTAGGGATGAGTAGCCCTCTGCGAGGGTCGAAAAATGCGCTTAACGTACAATAATTTTCGATATCCAAACTGACCCCTATCAGTAGAAGCCGGTACCAAGTATCTCAGTGGCCATTCAGATTTGCTGATGGGTCTGGTATCTGCTAATTCAAGCCACTGGCCTGCGTTACGTGAGGCTTATGATGCAATGGCAATGCTGCCTGGTGCAGAGGATTGTTTCCTGGCACTGCGAGGTTTACGCACCATGCACCTCAGAGTAAAGGAGGCTGAAGCAAGAGGGATTGAACTGGCGAAATGGTTAAAAAGACAGCCCGAGATCACCCGGGTTCTGCATCCTGCTTTCGAAGAGTGTCCCGGGCATGAAAACTGGAAAAAATATTTCACCGGATCGACTGGTCTTTTCTCAATTATTTTAGATAAAAAATTCTCGCAGTCCTCTGTAGACAACATGCTGGATAATATGAGTATTTTTGGTCTTGGATATTCATGGGGCGGTTTTGAAAGCCTGATTATTCCGTTTGATTGCGCAGATTACCGCACAGCAACGAAATGGTCACCGGGTGGAATGGCCCTCCGGTTGCAGGTTGGGCTCGAGGACATGGACGACCTAAAACAAGATTTACTTGAAGGGCTGAAAAGACTGGCTGAATAGCAACCTCACTTCTCTGCCGGCTCATTCTGACAATCGGATATTGCGGTTAATCACTGCGTGGTTCCCTCAAACCCTCGCTGTGAATTAACTGAAATACTTCATTGAAGCTGTAACCAAACAGTTAACTGGAAGAGTGAGCTCGCAGAGCATTGCACAGCGACGACACCATTTGTTGCGCTTCACCGTTTTCGCATACAACCGTCCGGGATTTGGAAAAGCACTGTATTTTTGTACTGACCGATCATGATTAAGTAACACTCTTCGAAAAAGAGAGCGCGATGAGCGATTAATATATGGCTCGAAAGACGATTATATTGAGCTTTTATGGCCGCTGTCAGAGGTATTATCTTACCCGGACTGCAACAGGGTCGGAATGTCATCAGCGGCGCTGTAACAAGCTATCCGCCATCTTAAATATCTGCAGGTCCTTGCCCCGAGTATGCACACCAACCGACAGATTGATTTGACCCAAACTGGTGGATAATTTGCAAAACTATTAGCCTCTTATGACCGGTCTGCAGCCTGATATTGAGGAATTAGTGCGCTTTCATGGAATGCCTGCCGGGATCGCAAGTACGACCCCCCGGTACTGTTACACTGAATGTAATCAGTCCTGTATCAGATCGTATTTTTCAGCAGCTCAAGAACAGCCCTGATTTTATCATTATCACGTTTGTAGTACGTCCAGGGGCCGATGCGCTGAGAGGTAACAAGTTGTGCCCGTTGAAGGGATGAGAGGTAAAGAGAAACGGTAGACTGTGAAAGCCCGATCTTTTCCTGAATGATACTGACACATACGCCGACCTCGTCCGCATCAGCATAAGGCTGATGGAAGTGTATTTTCGGTTCCTTGAGCATGTGCAGAATTTTTCTTCTGACAGGGTTTCCCAGCGCCTTAATCACGTCATTCAAATCAATATCAGGCATAAAACTCTGTCACTTGTCGCATTGAGGAACTGCAATGTTACGATACTTCTCAGCGTTAAGCATCAGCTTTTAAAAAGCTGATGCTCATAAGAATGTTTAGCCAAAGGCGGGATAATCTGTATAGCCTTTTGCCGTTCCACCATACATGGTTGTTGGATCGACCGGATTCAGTGGCCATTCATGATAAAGGCGCTGCGGTAAATCCGGATTTGCTATGAACGGGCGGCCAAACCCGATAATGTCTCCCCAGCCAGCACCAATAATCCGTTCGGCTTTTTCTTGCGTATATCGTCCGGCATACATGATCACACCGCTGAATAACTTACGGACTTCTGATCTGAATGTTTCAGGTAACTCGGGTGCATCATCCCAGTCAGCTTCAGCAAGAGAAATGTAGGCTATTCCAATTTTTTCAAGAATTTTAACGGCTTCAGTATAGGTTTCATGGGGATCATCCTCCACCAGGCCAAGATAGACCCTTACTTCATCCGTGGTCTGAAAGAGCGGAGCAAAACGGACTCCAACACGGTCTTTCCCGACCACATCAGCGACAGCCTGCGTCACTTCGCGCAGAAACCGCAGCCGGTTATGTAATGAGCCACCATACTCATCCTCTCTCTTGTTGCTGTAGGATGACATGAACTGGTTAACCAGGTATCCATTTGCACAGTGAATTTCCACACCGTCAAAACCGGCATCAAGGGCGTTCTGAGCTGCTCTGGCGTACATCCTGACAATTTCACTAATTTCCTCTGTTTCCAGTGCGCGGGGGCAAGAAGCGGTAGCCAGCGCCCCCTCTCCCGGCCCGGTTTCGATGAATACCTTAACGTTATCTCCTGCCGGTATTGCCGACGGTGCAACAGGCGAGGCGTTACCTGGCTGCAGGGAGGTATGGGATACTCTTCCGACATGCCAGAGCTGGGCAAAAATGATGCCTTCTTTTTCATGCACTGCCCGCGTCACTTTCTTCCAGCCTTCCACTTGTCGTGAGCTGTAGATCCCCGGGGTCCACGCATAACCCTGCCCACGAGGTTCGATCTGCGTTCCTTCGGTCACCATAAACCCGGCACTGCTGCGCTGTGCGTAATATTCAGCCATCAGTTCGTTCGGAATATCACCCGGTTGTGAGCTCCGTGAGCGGGTTAAAGGCGGAAGTACAACACGATTCTTCAGGGTGTAGGGGCCGAGTCTGGTGGGAGAGAACAGGTTTTTTGTCTTCATTACATATCCTGATATAGCGAATTTTCAATATCACTGAAACGCCTTGTCTCAGCATTTACGACCTGACATGTCGTCGTTTGGCCGATGTAGCCGCAGAACCATGACACTTTATTCCACACATCGAGATTTATCAATATCTAGATTTGTCAGAATTATGATTAGATGAGCGGAACGGGGGGGTTGCCTGATGGCTCACAGAATCGGCATCATGAACCTAAATGGTTCTGATAATGTTATCGGAGATCCTGAACGGGAAACGTCTCTGTAATCCGGATGAATCATCTGTGTCAGCGAAGCCAGACCGGTCCCCTGCCCTGAAGGCAGGCCTAAAAGACGACGAGCTACAGGTGAGAAAAAGGCCGGCGAATCATTCTGCAGGTCAGGCGCTTCCACATACCATACTCCCTCCTGAACAAGGCCCATTACAGACTTCAGCATTATGGCGTCGCTGCTGTTTACATAAGACGTCTCATTGATCGACATTTCAGTTACGACTGTCGGGACCCGCTCTGTGACGGGCTCTTTTCTGAATAAACTCCGAAACATTGTTTCTCCTGGTCAAAAAACGCTGGCACAAAATATGCTAACAATGCTTTATCGGCACGGAACTGCAAAAATAAAGATAAGAAAAATCAGGTTTTAACTATGGTTGTAACAGAATAATTTGAATGACGATTGGTACCAAAGAGAGATCTTGTACGCTATTCGGTCAAACCGTCATTCATTAGCCGTTAATCAATAAATTGTCTCACTGAAATATTGAAGGAAACTCAACCGTTGACTGTCCTGTACCCCCGCCCCACTCTGGAAGCCATCTACACTTACCAGGGACAAAACCAGACAGGAGTAAATACATGAATCATTACAGGATTCGTTATGTTGGCATCCGCTCAGGTAATGGCAGGCGTTACGTCTGAGCAGTCTTATCCTTCATGCGACTTGCAGACGCAGCGTGACGTCAAAGGAGAAACGAGAGGCAGCATCACAGATCCGCTGGAAGCGCATATTTCCGTAAGGGTCAACGTACTGCAGGCTGATATCAGCACGGCACGCAAGGCCCGTCGCCTGACGCAGGCGCAGGCTGACATGCTATGGCAGCACTCATCACGGGTGCGTAATGATACTATGCAATTTGTTAAGCAGCAGGGGTTTCTCAGCGCTGCAGAGCGTACTTCCTATGACAGGGAACTCGACGAGCTCGCCAGCAAGCTCTGTGGCAAAGTCAAAGATTGATCTGGAAACCATGCAATTTACCAATCGGAGAATATATCAGTGGTTCAGTCGCGGCTGTAGAGCGCCCAGGATTTATGCGGCTACTCGACCGAATGGAGAACGGTGATGTTTTAATCGTAACAAAGCTGGATCGCCTCGGACGCAATGCCATGGATATCAGAAAAACCGTTGAGCTCCTTTCCGCGTCAGAATTTGAGCAAAACATTCGACGGCATTCTGGCATGGGATAGTTTTTTTCATCTTTGCCATAGCGATCAACGTGATATGTTCGCTATTTTTTCTGCTAATGCCAAACCGGGTACAGCTTTAATGTTCAATGCCAGCCCTGAAGAAGGAGAGGCCTTTGGCCAGTTACAGGGAGAGCTGCTTGCTCATTCCAGTTTGTCGCCGTCTGAGTATGCCTCACTAATGCAACATTATGGCTTCCAGACAGTCAGGCATGTTGTAGAAGACAGACAGTGTAACAGTCGTACCATATGGCTTGCTGTCAAGCCGGCTACCGGCCAGTGTGACTGAAGATGGAAGCAAAATTAATGCTGTGGGCTACCATACCTTCTTTAACAGGTGATTTGTGAACTGCAACTTCTCGGAACGGGAGTTTGCGCAAGGAACGGTCCGCTTTTCGCTCATAGCGGACCGTTCCTGCGCACATGTCTGCTATGTGGCAGAGGCAGACAATACTTACAGCACAGGGCGTTAATAAATACGGAACAGATCAACCGCAGATGCCTCCTCCTGAATGTATTAATTTTGCTGTCTCGTCGGCAAAATCAGGGAACAAATCTGGATATGGAAGCGCCTGGCAGCTGAAAGTATGAATAATAACGCCCTGACAGGATATTTTATTGCACCCTGTCAAAAGTCATACATTCTTTCCCGGTTTTTGCTTTCTCATACCGGATAACTCTATTTAAGGCTTAAGGATAACCTTCGTCCATCCTTCGTCGCGATCGTCAAAATGTTTATATCCTGTGGGCGCCTCTTCAAGCGAGAGGCGGTGTGAGATAATGTCGCCGGGGCTGGCTTTTCCCTGATGGATTAGACGGGCCAGTTGACGATTATAGGCTTTGACGTTGGCCTGTCCGGTACGTATTGCCTGTCCTTTAAGCCAAAAGCTTCCGAAATCAAAAGGCATTTTACCTTGTTTAGCGAGGTCTGATGCCGCTCCCGGATCCTGAGGAATAAATACGCCAACCACACCAATTCCCCCGGTTGCTTTGGTTGACGCCACAAGACTGTTCATCGTGATCGAATTGTCTTCATGGCCATGTTTGTTACAGCACTGGTAGCCCACACACTCACAGCCGCAATCGGTGCCACGTCCGTCCGTCAGGTCGAGAATTCTTTGTACGGCTTCATCGCCGGTCGCATTGATGGCCGTCGCTCCCAGTTTCTCTGCCAGGGCCAAACGGTCTTTGTGTGTATCCACCACGAACACCTGTGAAGCACCTTTTATGATGGCTGAATGGGCAGCCATCAGACCCACCGGCCCCGCGCCATAAATGGCCACGCTTTCACCAGGCTTTAATCCTGCGAGTTCTGTTGCGTGCCAACCGGTAGGAAAGATGTCAGAGAGCATCACATAATCATCTTCTTTTTCTACTGCGTCAGGCGGGAGCACGAGGCAGTTAAAGTCCGCGAAGGGGACCCGAAGCAGCTCCGCCTGACCGCCTTCCCACGCGCCCATTTCAGCAAACCCATAAGCTGCGCCTGCCGTACCCGGATTGGTAGTGAGACAAAAGCCGGTCAGACCTTTTTCACAGTTTTCGCAAAAACCACATCCCACGTTAAACGGCAGACAAACATAGTCGCCCACCTTAATACGTTCAACGCCTGAGCCAATTTCGACCACTTCACCCAGGTTTTCGTGACCCAGAATCCGTCCCTGTTCAAAGCTGGTCCGGCCCTCATACATGTGCAAGTCCGACCCACAAATGTTGGTGGTGGTGATGCGGACGAGTACATCCGTGGGGCGGACAATTTTCGCATCCGGTACGTCTTTTACTTTTACATCATAAGGACCGTTGTAAATTACTGCTTTCATGATCTTCTCCTTCTTGCGTCCGGAAAGGAAATGCTGCCCGGCGGATTGGGGTATCAATCGAGTTTAGCTGCCATAACAGATCTCGCTATCGGCGAAAGGACGATTAGGATGTTTCTTAACTAAGTGCATTGAAGTCTGTAAGACAGGTACTTACCGATGAAGGCTGCCTGGAAAACGTAAAAACATCACACGTTAATCCGGTTTTTTTAAGCAGGCAAGGGATTACGGACAGCTTTGAGCGAGAAGCGGATAAAGTAAATCTATCTCATTTCTGAATTGTGCCAGAAGTAGACATAGGTGAATTAGGTAACAGCTTCCGGAAGTACTACTGACGTTCCGGGCTGATGAATGTGGTACAGCATTTAAGGACATTTTTATCACCGTCTGACATTAACAGAAAATATGGCTTTCCTGCCTTTGTGCATTCAGAGCAACGTGGCAGTGTGAATTTTATTCTATTGATTCAGCGAGGAGAGAAATACGTCTGGCGTGGAACTACTATGTTATCAGTTTCAATAACAATAAATGCCAGAAACGGGACGGCTCTGCGCCGGTTCTGGCATTCTGATGATTCAGCTCAGCAATACGTGGATGATGCCGCGAATAAGGATACCAATCAGCGCGCCCGGTAAGGCATAACGAAAAAGCCTGACAAACCGGCTGGCAATGCCCAGAAAAATACCGATCCCAGGCAGATCAAACGTCTGGATCAAAAATCCAGCTGAAGCGTTGATCTGCTGAGGGGTCATCAGCCCTTTATGGATGATATCTGTCATCACACCATAGTACGCCGTTCCACCGGCAAGAAATTTTGTAAGCGCCGGCATCACATAAACATCGGAAATATTAAAAACAGCCAGTAAGGGAGAAAGCAGGGAGGTAAGGGCTTCAATCGCGCCGCCCGCCTTCAGCAGTCCTACCACAGTCAGCGACAGAACCAGCATGGGTACAGAGCCAAGCGCAAGCCGGATTGCATCGGAGCCTGCGCCATTGATAACAGCAATCAGCCCCTGGGAAGCTTTACCGTCCTGTATATCCTCTTCCGGACGGCTCTCTGCCACAGAAGACAGTTTACGCCCGGTAAGACGATAGGTGAACGCAGCAGCAGCCAGACCCCCGATGATTGAAATGAGTAACGTATTACCCCAGTGCAGGCCGAAGGGTATCAGAGGATAAAAAACATTCCCCTGTCCCATCGCAAACAACATAGCCAGTGTTGCTGCAAGATGCCTGTCCGATGTGCCGCGTTTTTCCATAATTGCCAGCGCGGCCAGAGGGGCTGCGAAGCTGACAAAATTCAACTGGATGAGAGCAAAAATAGCGAGCCCCGTTATGCCAAACGGCCTGAGCAGCGGCGACATTATACGCACAACCGCATCAAGAACGCCTTTCTGCTCCAGATATTTCATGATAATAAGCATTACCACCATAACAGGGATAAGCGTATATAAGGCAACGTCGACAGAGGCTTTTCCCGCCGACATGATAATTCCAATAATGTCCATTACAGGCTCCGGTAAAGATAATACCGACACCTTACATGAGAAAGGCAAAAGCAATATAACCTGCTGTGCTCCGGATTTTAAGAATGAGCGGTTTACGTAGCAGGATGAGCAGTTCGAACCGGAAATTTCGTTACCATTGCTAAAGTAAAACCTGACGACCTCTAATCGTAACGGAGACCAATATGACTTCACAACTAAACTGGCAGGCCCCGGCCATCAATCGCAAAAAAGTAGGTGACATGACTGTGACCATGCTGAGTGATGGCTATCTGGACGTATCTTTTGAGCTGCTGTCTGGTATTGACGGCTCACGTGCCGAGGATTTACTGCAGAAGCGCGGTGCGCCAGCAGTACCCCGTATTAATATCAACGTCTACGTTATCCAGACGCCTGAGCGAACCATCCTGATTGACAGTGGTGCCGGAGGTATCAATGGCTGGGGCGGTCGGCTTCAGGTAGCCCTGGCCGCGGCAGGCATTGACCCGCTTCAGATTGATACCCTTCTCCTGACTCATGCGCATCCTGACCATATCGGCGGGCTTGCAGGCCCCCTGCAGACTCCCGTTTTCCGCAATGTTCAGCAGTTGTTTGTGCATGAGAAAGAACTCGCTTTCTGGCGTGATGAAACCATTTCCGCTGGCGCACCTGACGCATTCAAGCCGTTCTTTGAAGTAGCACGGAACGCCTTCAGCGCTTATGACGACAAACTAGTGCCATTCCGCGAGGAAGCGATTTTACCAGGTATTCAGACTGTACCGCTGTTCGGCCATACACCAGGACATACCGGTTATCTGCTGGGTGATGAAAAAGCGTCGCTGCTCATCTGGGGTGATATTGTTCACTTCCCGCACATTCAGGTTGCTCAGCCTGACGTTACTATCGCGTTCGACAGCGATCCTGCGGCGGCGGCGGCCATCCGTGGCAAAGTGCTTGACCGCGCAGCGAGCGATAACCTGGCTGTCAGTGGTATGCACTTCAACCTGCCTACTACCGGTAAGGTTATCCGTGAAGGTAACAGCTTCGCACTGAATTACGACCTGTGGTCACCCGCAGTCTGATCACCTTCCTTCCCGGTGCACACAATAGTGACCGGGAAGATCCCCTTTCATATCGCCCGACAAGAACTCACCTGCAATACTATGAATATCACCGCCTCACAAAAAAATGGCTCATTACTCTTGCGCCCTGGCTTTTTGTATTCCTCTGGAGTACAGGGTTTGTCGCAGCCAAATTTACCGTGCAGTACAGCGCGCCGTTTCATCTTTTATTCCTGCGTGGCGCATTTTCCTGTCTGGTCTTTCTGCTGCTTACACTGGGGTTCAGGGCCCGTTTTCCGTCCGGCAGAGGAATGGTTCGCAACCTGATTGTCGGCCTTTTCCTGCAGAGCTTCTTTCTGGGCGGATGCTTTTATGCCATCCATCGTGGCATGCCGTCAGGCATTGTGGCGCTCATCACCGGCCTGCAGCCGGTACTGACTGCAATACTGGTTTCACTTATGCACCGTCAGTCCCTGCATCCCCGGAAATGGCTGGGTATTGCGATCGGCTTTGCGGGCGTTTTCCTGGTGCTCTCGCCAGGGCAGCATAGCTTTGCACTGGATCCTGTGGCTTTTGGGTCGGTCATGCTGGGGTTATTTGGCGTAACGATCGGAGCGCTTTATCAGCGCCGTGCTCAGGGAGATGGACATATCTTTGCGAACACGTTTTTACAGTACGTCACTTTGACAATATCGATGGGTGCAATTAGCCTGATGTTCGAATCTGCTCCGACGCAGTGGAGCTTATCATTTGCGCTGGGTCTGGGCTGGCTGGTTATTGGCGTATCGGTTCTGGCGATTATGTTGCTGATTTTTATGATACGAAGCGGTGAAGCAACCAAAGTCGCTACTTACTTTTACCTGGTTCCCATACTGACGGCAGCTGAAGCGTGGCTGCTGTTTGGAGAGGCCATTACAGTGCCCATGCTTGTGGGTATGGCAGTAACTATAATCGGCCTGATTTTTGTCATCCGGGAATAGACAACCGCACGCGTCGCTGTATGCTTTTGTATATGGCGACGTATAATAGCGGTCAAAGTCAAATTCCGGATGAATATGCAAACAGTCAGCTTTTCCGATTTTCCCGTTGATGATCTCCTCGCCGAGCTTCTTACCCTGGCACGCTCCCGCTTTCCACTTCCCTGCGATTGCCTTCGCGCGGAACAGACGCATCAGGTAAAGAAGTTCGAGGTGGAAGGTGCGACCCTTTCCTTCCCGCTGGAAGGAGAATTCCGGTATCGTGAAAATGAGAAATGGCACCGGGTGATCCCGGGCGAGATTATGGTCGTCCCGAATGCCCGTAGCATCGATATAGAATATGCCCCTTCAGAACAAAGTGGTGAGTTTGTCGCCCTGAGCGTGGTGCTCACGGAGGAACAGCTTGAAGCAGCCAGGCTGTTACTTGCCGCACCACCACCACAGGACACCGGCAGCATCGCAGCCGTTTCCGTATCAGCTCTTCTTTCACCCCTTAACCGCTGGACAGCCGCAATGCGGGAAGGGAAGCGTCCGCTTTCCCTGCACGCCATGGTTGAAGTGGTGCTCTGGCTTTATGGCATGGGATACCATGCTTTGCTGCGAGCGCAGCAGCCAAGTCTGGCCATGAAAATTCGTCAGATGGTAGCGGACAAACCGGCTCATCCCTGGAGTGCTGCTGAAATTGAAGATCTGACGGGACTCAGTGGCCCCACGCTCCGGCGCCGCCTGGCCAGTGAGTCAACCAGCTTACGCTCAGTTATCGCCGATGCACGTATCGCAGAGGCTCTCCGCCTGCTGATGACATCGACGCTGCCGGTAAAAACGGTCGCGGGGCGGGTGGGGTACAATTCAGTATCGAGCTTCAGCAGGCAGTTTTCTGAACGCTATGGAATCGAACCTTCAGGGTTCCGCTGACTTCATTTCGTTCAAGGTACACATTGCGTCCCTCGCACTTCAGTATCTTGCGTGGATCTTTCGAATATAACGGAAGATAGTGGCCGGCATTGCGTGTAACCGGTTCAGGAGTTCTCATCGTGACGGGAGAGCTAAATCGGTACGGCTGTTGTTCTCAGCTATAAGAACAACTGAGCATCTGACCAGCTGTCTGGTGCTGGCGGCAGCATGCAGGGCGATCGGTCAGGCTCAAAGGAACTGACCTGATGTCAGGTTATAATTTCAGACACATCATAACCCCAGAAGGAGACAACTGTGGCTCATGTTTTCATTATCGGTGGTGCAGGCAAAATCGGCCAGCGTCTGTGCAGGATCCTTTCAGGCAGGGGGCATGCTGTTCGTGCCCTGTACCGTAAGCCAGAGCAGCAGGCATTGCTAGGCGAGCTGGGTGCTGAGCCCGTCAGTGGGAGCCTGACAGAGCTGGATGCAGCTGCGCTGGCGATGCACTTTGCGGGTAGTGATACAGTGGTATTTACTGCCGGTGCCGGCGGTAAGGGGGGGCAGGAGATGACCAATGCGGTCGACGGTGAAGGGCTGAAAAAATCGGTAGCTGCCGCCCTCAGTGCCGGTGTGTCTCGCTTTCTGCTCGTTTCTGCATTCCCGGAGTCCGCACGGGGAGAAACCACTTCTGAATCATTCGAAAATTATATGCGTGTTAAAAAAATGGCCGATGTGGAACTGGCACAAAGCGAGCTTGACTGGGTGATCCTGCGCCCCGGCGCGCTGCAGGATAAGACTGGTACGGGTTATGTACGTGCCGGCCTGGCCATCCCGTATGGTAACGTACCCCGTGATGACGTGGCGGCTACGCTGGCTGAACTCATCGAGCAACCTGCCGTCAGCCGCGTCATCATTGAGCTGACGTCTGGCGATGCTCCTGTCCGTGAAGCCATACAGAAGCTGGCGGGCCGATAAAAGGCAGCGCACATACCAGCAGGCTGCAGGCCCCCGGGCGTTTACAATAAACTTTCCAGCCAGTCGGTAAACGCCCGTACTTTTCGGGAGAGATGGCGGTGCGGATACAGAAGTGACAGTTTGCGATTCGGGGACGGATTATCTGGCAGAACCTCTACCAACAGCCCGCGATCGAGATAAGGCTGCAAAAAAATATTTATGCCCTGTAGTATTCCCAGCCCCGCCAGGCCTGCTGCAATGTAGGCTTCTGAGTTATCCACGACAAGCCTGCCAGGAAGTTCAATTTCGGTGGAGCCCTCTGACGTCCCGAATGTCCAGGGCATAACTTGTCTGTTGCTGCTGTTAATCCAGTTGACGGCCTGATGCTGCTGCAACTCGTCCATTGTTTCCGGGGTGCCGTGTTGATCGAGATACGCAGGACTGGCGCAGGTCGTCATTTTAACGGTTCCCACCTTCTTTGCGATATAGTCGCCATCGTCCAGCTCCCCTACCCTCAGTATGCAGTCCAGGCCATCATGCAGTATATTCCGTCGGCGGTCTGAGCTGCTCAGGATAATTTCAATTCCGGGATGCTGGCGATAAAAATCAGGCAGGTTGGGTATAACAAGTAAAGCCGCAAACGCGACAGGCATATCTACACGGAGCTGTTCGTGCACTGCCTGCTCCGTACCAAATAACTCCAGTAATTCATCCGTCTGGGCCAGCAAGGGTTTACTGTGGCGATAAAACACTTCCCCTTCCGGTGTCAGGTTGATCCGTCGCGTTGTTCGCTGCATTAAGCGTGTGCCGCTGTGCTGCTCGAGGAGCTGCACAGCTTTGGTTACGGCAGGGCGATGAATCTGAAGATTTTCTGCCGCCTGCGTAAAACTCCCCGACTCGACGATTTCGATAAAAATCCTAATTGATTCAACGAGATTGAATTGCATGATTTGCTTCTTTTTAGAGTGGAACAAAGTGATCTGTGGAGTTCAGCACAATTATATTGTTACATATTTTATAATAGTGATGAATCATTTCTGCTATTTTTCAAAACAATATTACTCCTTACACTCTCCCTTCAGAATGCCGGTCTGCTCTGTAGCGCTGGTTAAAAGTATTAAGAATTCCAGGCTGCATCATCAGCTCACCTGATCCACATTGAAGGGGTTTCCACCATGAAAAAAAACCGTGTCTGTCAGATCCTGGGCACAGAAAAACCTGTCATTCAGGGACCATTATCCTGGCTGACTGATGCCCGTTTAGTCGCCGCGGTCAGCAATGCGGGAGGGCTTGGGGTGCTGGGGCCAAACGCAGGTTTAACGGCAGACACCGCTGTATCTACCCCAGAAGAGACGGCTGAAAAAATGCGGGAAGAAATTCGTAAAACCAAACGGCTTACCGAAAAACCTTTCGGTGTGAACCTGATACCAACGCCTGAAAATGATATCTGGACACCGCCTATTCTGCAGGTGATCAAAGAAGAGGGCGTCAGGGTGGTGGTCTATACAGGCTACGGCGAAGGTGCCATTATTCAGGCGCTGTTCAGTGAGCTAAAAAAAGCAGGTATCACTGTTATTTACCGTGACATCAATCCCACACCTGAGAACAGTCGTCTTGCAGAAGAAGCCGGTGCCGATATCATTGTGGCAACCGGCTTTGATGAGGGCGGCACACTGCCCGGGACCGCACTGGGAACCTTTTCAATCGTGCCGTTGATAGCCGATTCCGTTAAGAAGATCCCTGTAATGGCCGCGGGCGGTATTACCGACAGCCGTACTGCCAGAGCGGCGCACGCATTAGGAGCTGAAGGTGTATTTGCGGGATCGGTCTTCATCGGTACGCAGGAAAGTCGGGTGCCGCAGTCGGTCAAAGATAAAATTGTCGCTGCCAGTGGCCTTGATTTGCTGCTTTTCCGTACCCTGCCCCATTACTACCGCTCCTTGCCTGGTAAGCTGGCTGAAAATCTCCTGTCGATGGATAAAGCAGGCGCAAGTAATGAAGAGCTCGGAGAAGTAATGGGAGGGCTACGTGGTTTGCGTGTTGGCATGCTGGAAGGTAACACAAATGAAGGCTATATCTCGCTCGGTACAGGTATTGGAAATATTCGCAGCATCAAAAGTGTGGCAGAGGTCGTGGACGAGCTGACCGTCAGTTGAAGTGGATACAGAACACATAATAATCAAACGCAGACAGCCGCGTATGCAGGTTGCCTGTGTTTGTTTTGCCCGCTTAATGGATGTCTGATGCATACTCCAGGGACTGACTATTCATTATTTTTTGCAGGGGCCATAAGTCACCTGTCGCGAAAGAGTGAACAGCAGATGTTGCTCAGGAAACGCCAGTGGTTACAGCAAAAAATCGTCTTATAACAACGTTGGTATTCTTATATAACAAGGCCAGAAAGCAATCTCATCGCCCCTGACCGGGCTTTCGGAAGATAAGTTTTTAGTAGGTAATGAAATATAAATCACGAAAAAACAAACAAATAGAAAAATGGCATTTAGCATAAAGAAGATGTTGAAACATCTCTTGCAATCCTAAAAATAACGAAAGAATATGAGGTTTATTGGTAACTTTGAGGAAATACTGAGTTTCAGATTTTCCTGTTTTTTATTTGGCCTGAAGATTTACATTGTGTATATACTTTTCGCGTCACAACCTGCGTTACAAAAACTAAAAAGGCAAAAATTATGACAAAAGGTGTGGTCTTTAATCCTACCGGTAACGTAGATACTCCTGAAGTCACCCCTGATCCTGAAAAACGTTGCGTGCGAAAAAATTTCTTTTGACGGGCTTAAGCCCGGTGTGCTGAAACCAGTGATTGATAAGATTTTTGCACTGGAAAACATTGTAAATCCACATCGCTACATGTAATCCAACGGTCAGATTGGAAAAGGCATGATAACTGATTAATATTCCCTCGCAGTACCCAATAATAATATGTATGCCACGCTGTTTTGCCCCTTTTGTCATCCGACCAATTGGGGCTTTTTTTTTATTTTGCGCTAAACTCAATGAGCATCTGAAACAAACCCACCTCGAGCATAAGGTGCATTGTCATTTTGCTAAAATTTTCATGAGCGTGGTCGCATTGTTTCTTGTTTTATACAAATGAATTACTGAAAATAGACTTATAAAAGAACACGCAAAGTAATATTATTATCCTCAGATACAGAAGCTGATTTCTGAATTCCTTAACGAAAAGAATGTATAGTCTGAACTTTCTGATTCATTATGCTCAAAATGAGCGAGTTATTTGAGAGGAAATAATAATGGCAAAACATGTACGCTTTCATGAAACCGGTGGTCCTGAAGTTCTTAAGATTGAAGAGGTTCCGACCCCAGAACCTAAGTCCGGAGAAGTGCGTATCCGCGTACATGCTCTCGGTCTGAACCGTGCAGAAAGCATGTATCGTACTGGTCGCTATGTTATTGAGCCACAATTTCCTGCAACCCTTGGCTATGAAGCGTCGGGTGTCATCGACGCAGTGGGTTCTGAAGTGAAAGACTTTGTAGTGGGTGATGCGGTAAGTGTTATCCCGGCGTTTATGTTTGATGAATACGGGTTATATGGCGATCTGGTTGTTGCCCCTGCACGCGCTGTTGTCAAGAATCCAGCTGGCGTTTCGTGGGAAACAGCAGCCGCAACCTGGATGCCATATACCACAGCCTGGGGTGCCCTGATCGATATTGCTAAACTCAAGGCGGGTGAGTTTGTGGTGCTGGGCGCTGCTTCAAGCAGTGTAGGGCTCGCGGCGATGGAAATCGCTTACAGTGTAGGCGCCACTCCGATTGCGATTACCCGTAAAGACGAAAAAGTGAAAGAACTGCAGGACGCCGGTGCGAAACATATCCTGCAGGTGGGCATACATGATATTGAGAAAGAAATTCTCAAGCTCACAGGCGGAAAAGGGGCGCGTGTTGTATTTGATCCGGTAACTGGTCCTGATTTTGAAAAAATTATCAAGGCTACTAGCAAAGATGCCATTGTATTTATCTATGGTGCTCTCAGCCATGATGCTACCCCAATCCCGGTAATGCACATTCTTGGTAAACATACCACCATTCGTGGCTATGAATTTATTGAGGTTACCGCTGATGACGAGAAACTCGCAAGAGCCAAAAAATTCATTACCGAAGGTATGGCTTCAGGGAAATTCAACGCAAAAGTAACCCGCACCTTTAAATTCGAAGAGATTATTCAGGCAACCCAATTCCTGGAATCGAATGCGCAGTTTGGTAAAGTCATTGTTACCATTGATTAATTGCCTTTGTTTTGCATGTTGAATAAAAGGAAAATTTAATCTTAACAAAAAACCGGCGTGTTATTACGTCGGTTTTTTTATTTTTTACAGTAAATAATATCTAGTGTACACTTCGCGCCAATGAATGAGCGCTGAACAATATAACTGGTTCCTGAAAAATAACAAACTATCTGAGAGACGCGTTTTTTCTTTCATAAGCTTGTAACTAATGGTCAGCAAATTAAGTCACATACCATGGATGGAAAGCAAATGCCGGTTGAGAAGGTTGGCATTAAAAGCACTGCAGTCCGCGGTTTACAGAGTGCTCCCTGTACAGGAAAGGAGATCCTTCCTGAGCAGGGAGCACCGCGAACAGTCACTGCAATGCGCGGACCAAAATTACCGCGCATGAAACGTTAACAGCAATGTGCAAAAGTACCGTTATTCCCCGGAATAACGGTGCTGACAGAATAATTAAATCAATCAGCTAGCCCAGTCTTCCAGTACCAGCCCCGGCACCCGTGCAAACTCCCGTACATTATTGGTCACCAGAACGGCGCCGGCAGCGATGGCGTGCCCGGCGATGGCCGTGTCGTTTGGGCCGATCGGGGTTCCGGCTGCGGCCAGTGTCGCTTTAATTTCTGTGGTGGCATCCACCGCGGCGCGGTCCCAGGGCAGGACGGAATCGAGGCGGGCGCAGAAGGCGTCAACCAGCTGGGCGTGGCGGGGCGGGGCCTTCCTGCCTATCGCCCCGAAGCGCATTTCGGCATAGGTGATGGCCGAAACCACAATCCGGTGGTTGCGCAGCACCGCCTGCTCCAGGCGCTTAATGACGGCTTCCGGCTGCTCGCGCATGATGAACGAGCAGATGTTGGTGTCGAGCATATAGGTTTTGTTCACAGATCAAAGCGTCCTTCGTCACTGACAACGTCCTCACGCTCCGCCATAAAGCCCGCGTCGGCCTTTTCCAGCTCTGCGAACGAGCCCCAGGTCGGCCGGACGGGACGCAGGACAATGCTGTCCCCTTCCCGGACGATCTCCAGCTCGCTCACGCCCTCAAAATCCAGATCGCGGGGCAGACGAATGGCGCGGTTATTGCCGTTTTTAAAAATGGATACAGTTCTCATCATTTCCTCCTGGCCGACCGGCCTGTATGACTATGTTCAGTATATGCAGATGCAAAGCATATGTATAGTCATAGCATATGCAGATGGTAAGTATATGCGTATGCCACACCTATGCAGATGCCCGGCATATGGATATGTTGAACCTATGTTGTATTCTCTCTTTTCCCGGTCAGATCCGAAAAAAGGTAGAAGCGGATCACGCGATCGTCATCCGCCGCCCGGCGGGCATGAAACACAAGATATGCCACATTGTCAGCTGCGTTTTATTCAATATGTTGTGTTTCACAGCCTGATCGTCAGCTGGCACTCAGGGGCAGAAAACTGCCATATGATTATTTTCCCGCCGTGGTACACTTCCGGAAACTCTCCCTAGCGCAAAAAGTCGGATCGCACCGGAACGGGCGTCAGGTAATTGCCTTGCGTATCTATATGGCTGCATATTATCAGCCTAGTAATGATGACGGCAGGGAAAATCAGCAGGCGTGACTGTCGGGTGCATCACTGAGTGATGATTTCATGACGGGATAATTCATGGAGAGATAGTTTTGCCAAAAACCTTAAAGGAAGTGTGCGATACGCTGATTAACAAATATGGTCATCAAGCCCTGTGGCTGGATATGCGATCGGGGGCTAATGGCCCTGGACTTTATCAGTCAAAGCAGCCTGTGGTGATTTCGTGCTCGAGGAGAGATCTGGCTGAACATGACGGCAAGAAGTGGCATTTGCTTAACAGCCCGCTGTATCTCGACTTTGATCCCGTGGATGATTCCGTTAATTCGATCACTGCCACGGATATTTATCTCGATGATGCGGCTATTGAGACGTATATGCATTGGAACTCTCTTTGATAAGAACGGTGCTAGTTAAAACCGGCAGGCGGGATTTCACGCCGGTCCAGAACTTGAAGGAACACTGATATGGGAAGTATGAAGGATTACATGCTGGATCTTGAAGCAGAACGCTTTAAGGAATGGTTTGCTGAACAGTATCCGGATGCTCAGCCTGGCGGCGAAGAGTGGGAGCAGGCCGGGCTTTTATACTACTGGGAACAGGAGGCTCTGGCTGATAAGGCACAGTGGGACTATGAACGGGGGCTGTTTGTGGCTTCCCTGAACAATGTTCATCAGCGTTATGTGCACGCTAATCAGGAGCTGAAGAAGCTATATGCCCTGCTAGATAATGAGCAACCTGAGCTGGTTTACAGGATGTCTTTCGTCCATGCTGTGACGGTTATGGAGGCTTACCTGATGTACTGCGCCAGGGCCTTGCTGGAACATGACTCGCCACTTAAACGCTTCAGGGATGAGTATTACCTGAAGTCCGAACGCGTCAAAAAAAGCGAAAAGCATTCAGCGTGTGAGATGGAACTTCATATGTTCAGGCCCGCTGCGCGCAATTATGTTTCCCGAATGACGTTTCACAACGTTAAAACCATTGAACGCTATTTCGGTGCCGTGCTCCACATCCCGCCGATCTGGCCAGTTAAGCCGCTGGGCATCATCGCAGACTGGCGAAATGACCTGGTACACCGTAACGGCGTGGATGAATTCGATGAGCCACGATCAATATCAGTCCATCAACTGCAGAACGCCCTGCAAAAAGTGTCAGACCTGATAGAGGCTGCAGATATGTCCCTGTGTCTCGAAGTCGACTATTTCGGTAACTGGCGTAATGAGGAAAACCGGGAAATCATTGCGTCAGGTCTACGCATAATTCCAGACGGAGACGCATCCTGATGACCGGAATTATCAGCTATGGGCAGCACCAGGCTCCAGTCATGTCACTGCCCGTGGCCATTGACTATCCTGCTGCTCTGGCGCTGCGTCAGATGGCCCTGATGCATGACGCACTCCCGAAATACCTGCTGGCCCCGGAAGTAAGCGCCCTGCTCCACTATGTTCCGGATCTTCATCGCAGGACACTGTTTGCCACACTCTGGAACACCGGCGCACGTATTAACGAAGCCCTGGCCCTGACATGGCCTGACTTTTTGCTGGCACCACCTTATCCGTTCGTGCAGCTGGCCACGCTCAAGCAGCGGACGGAAAAGGCCGCAAGAACGGCAGGACGAGCTCCAGCTGGCAGTCAGACTCACCGTCTGGTTCCCCTGTCCGATGAACAGTACGTCAGCCAGCTGGAGATGATGGTGGCCACGCTTAAAATTCCGCTTGAGCGCCGCAACAAACGCACCGGGCGAACAGAAAAGGCGCGCATCTGGGAGATCACCGACCGTACCGTCCGTACCTGGCTTAACGAGGCGGTTGAAGCTGCTGCGACCGACGGGGTGACGTTCTCCGTGCCGGTGACCCCACACACGTTCCGGCACTCCTATGCCATGCATATGCTGTACGCGGGCATTCCGCTGAAAGTCTTACAGAGCCTGATGGGACACAAGTCGATCAGCTCCACAGAGTTGTACACGAAAGTGTTTGCGCTGGACGTGGCCGCGCGGCACCGGGTTCAGTTCATGATGCCTGGCAGTGATGCAGTAACGATGCTCAGAGGAAGCTGAGCAGCTTTATAATTGTACTGGGTAATATTCAGCCTGTATCAAACGAGGGTATGTTAATGGAAATTTTTCACGGCACAAGGCAGCGTTTTAGCAACTTTGATACCTCCTATAAAGGAACTGGTGAAAGCGGAGACATTGACGCCTGCTGGTTTGCAGACAACTTCGAAGGCGCCAGACACCATTGACCTGCTCCCCGTTGTTTCACACAGAATGCTGTTAGTAATGTCCGCAGATCGCTCTTAGCGGACATTGGCCGTTATCAAAACGAAGAGAAAGCGGCATTTAAAAGCCCATAAATACAAGGGGTGCTCCGGGCCACTCTTGAGCACATTGCTATAACCGGCTGGGTGCGCTTCTGACATATTACTGGTTACAGTAGCGCCAGAAACGCAGCACAGTTATCCACGCTTTGACCGGGTATACTGTGCGCTTAAATTTCAGTCCGGTTTATCCACACCGGATTTTCTTGCTGGCAATCGCGGCGGCTTTGCCTGTTCATGACTTTGCGTTCTGCGGGTCTGCCAGGGATGATCTGCTTTAGGTTTGACGTAGTATTTTGAACGCAGATTTACACGGGCTCTGTCCACCCGTTCGTGAACACTTTTTTCATCGTCAAGAGGTATAGGTTCAGGCCCGTCGACATATTTTTCCCAGCCCAGTACCCTGCCCTCATACAGAACAGCAATCTCTCCCTCAAAATTCTCACACACGGTCACAACTGAATGACGGAGCCGGTAACCGCGCCCTTCACTGCGTATCTGGAACGCGCTGGTTTTGTACTGAAACGTGAGGTTTTTTGAGAGTATGCGCTTCGCCTGATAGCTGAAGATATGGTTCAGCTCTTCTTCTGAATGGTGTACATCCAGATGAGCATTAGCAGAGTCACGGGGTGCCGTGGCAAAGCGGTTATTGTACGCCTCAATAAACTCCGGCAACCATGCGTTTGCCGTTTCAATATCGCTGATGCCCTGAAGGCGCAGTTCCTTTACCAGCCGGTCCTGAAGCGTCTGGTTTGCCCGCTCGACGCGACCTTTTGCCTGAGGCGTGTTGGCATGGATTGGCTCGATACCCAGGGTCTTAATCGCCCGGGTAAACTGAGTCAGCTCTCCCTCGCGCTCCGGGTTATTTACGCGAAATATACTGTGCCGATCTGAATAGAGAGCCAGGGGTACCCCATGATCTGTGAGGTATCCCCGGAGCGTCTCCATATAGGCACGGGTCGTTTCGGCAGGAGCGAATCGCAGCGCCATAAGGGCACTGGTGGCATCATCAATAAAGACGATCAGGGTGCATCGCGGCCCCCTTGCCTCAAACCAGTCATGAGGCGAACCATCAATCTGGATCAGTTCACCATAAGAAGGACGACGCATGCGCCGCTGGTAGATTCGGGCAATTTTACGCCGCCGTTCACGCCATAACCCTGCCTCCACCATCCACTTTCTGAGTGTTTCAGTGGATAACGATAAGCCGTGAACCTCGCGCAGTTTCTCACTGGCCAGGGTAGGACCGAAATCTGAGTAACGTTCTTTCAGAAGAGATATAACTGTCGATTTAAATTCAGGAGTAAACGCATTATTGGGACGCTTCCCGCGACGACGAGAAACCAGACCGGCAGGTCCTTCATTTCGGTATCGATACACCAGTCTTTTAACCTGACGAACAGATATACCCATACGTAAGGCTGCCTGCTCCTGAGTGATATGTCTGTTTACGGATCCCTGAATAATCTGAAGCCTGTCGAGTTCCTTATAGCTCATTGTAACTGTCTCTTTGCGCATGAAAAATATCCCCGAAAAATCGACGGGGACATTTTAGAATGGTTTAAAGGGGACATTACAGCATGGCGTTAACAATAGCCTTTTTCTCCTGTGTAAGTTCACACAGATATTGCAATTGCCTCAGAACACTAAAGGAGGGATTGCCAGATGTTGATGCAG
>OKCU01000100.1_pt1 | contig 24314 bp, 15 predicted proteins | sample 1612541 | NCBI WGS metagenome assembly OKCU01 (sample SAMN04436802, study PRJEB24849) | human gut metagenome | biome: human gut; feature: NICU; material: stool | host: Homo sapiens | place: USA: Saint Louis, MO | collected 2011-06-07
ACACACCTGCCCGGTGTTAATCACCCGCGAGTCCACTACCGCTTTCACCGCCAGCTCCAGATCCGCATCGTCCATTACAATGGCAGGCGCTTTGCCGCCGAGCTCGAGGCACACTTTGGTGATATTTTTCGCCGCAGCGGCCATAATTTTTTCTCCCGCCGCCACGCTGCCGGTCATGCTGACCATCGCCACCTTCGGATTGCCGGCCAGCTCCTGGCCAACGGTTTCTCCGCGGCCAAGCACAAGGTTAAAGACCCCTTTCGGCAACCCAACCTGATGGACAATCTCGGCAAAGGCGATGGCATTATTGGGCGTAAATTCGCTGGGCTTAATGACAATGGTATTTCCAGTGATCAGGGCCGGCGCCAGCTTGCGGGCGATAAGAAAGAACGGGAAGTTCCACGGCAGGATCCCGGTGGTCACCCCCAGCGCGCGTTTAAAGACAAGGATATTCTCCCCCGGGCGATCGCTCTGCACGATCTCACCTTCGTAACGGCGCGCCCATTCTGCCATATAGTCGAGATAGTCCGCGGTGAACGCAACCTCCACCGCCGCCAGCTGCTGGATCTTGCCGCCTTCAGCGACAATCAGCCCGGCGATCTCGTCGGCACGCTGGCGGATACCGGCGGCAATTTTGCGCAGCCAGCCCGCACGCTCAATGGCCGGCAGCGCTTCCCAGCCGGGCTGGGCGCGCTCGGCGGCGTCAATCGCCAGCCGCGCCTCTTCGGCAGTCCCGTCCGGGATCCGCGACAGCAGCGCTTCGGTCGCCGGGTTAAGCACGTCGATCCAGCCGTCGCCGCGACCGGAAACGAACTGGCCATCAATATACATCGGGTGTTGAACGGGTGCTGTCATGGCTGCTCCTGTGGTGCATTTGTATTTAACAGGTGATTTTTTTGTTAAATATCGGGCGGATAAGCCGCTGTTCGGCAGCACATTGACGCAGTTCTGTGAGCTGATTCATAAAAACGGGCCAAAAATGCCCGCTTGAGGTTACATTCCAATAACACAAATTGCCCGTTTGCGATAAATCTGCCGCAAACGGGCAGTTTTCAGCCGAGGGTGCGGGCCTGCAGCGCCCCGGCAAGCTGGGCGTCCTCCCGCAGCTGTCGCCAGGCATCGATGATCTCCGGCGGGAAGGTGACGTGGCTGATGAAGTCTTTCCCCCGCGGACCGTATCCTTCAGGCGTATCCTGCAGGCGCGGCAGCTCGCCCAGCAGCAGCGCCAGGTAGCGGGCGACCGGCCACAGCCCCGCCCCGCCGCCCGCGAACCCCAGTTGACCATCGGTCTGCTCCAGCACCGGCGAGCAGCCGGGAAAGCTCAGCCACTGTGGCGGCGTCGTCACCCCCTGCCAGACGCGGGCGAAGGTGGCCATGGTTCGCCGCTGCATGGTGGGGTCCTGAATGACGATCCCGCGACGATGAGGGATCCCCCCGTTCTCCAGCGTGGTCCGGGTAAAACGGGCGTTCTCGCCGCAGTTGGTCGACTGGTCCTCCACCACCAGCCGCGAGCGCGGAATTTGCCAGTAGTCATGAGCAATATCGGCCAGAACATGCGCTTCCGGACGCCCCACCACCGGCAACATACGGTAACGGGTATCCTGGCGCACCGCCTCGTAGAGATAGTTCGTAGAATGTCCCACGCCGCCGCTGATCAGCAGCGGGACTTCCCGTTCCGCCGCCAGCCGGCAGGCGGCGTCGATGGTCGGGATCACGGCGTTGCCGGCCAGCACCACCACGTCCACCTGCGGCAGCGCGGGTAGCATCGCCAGATCGTCCTGCGCCAGCCAGGGGCCGACCTGGTTAGCCGCCGCCAGCGTCGCCGCCGACAGCCGGGGAAATTGTTCTGCCATTCTGTCTCCTTAATTCCCTCTCAGCCGAGCGGAGAGGATGCTTTCGCCATCATAAACGCCGCCTCGCGGGAGGCAAAGCGGCGTTAATTTGTAACCATTTTGAAATAACAAGAAACATCTAAAAACAGGCGGGTTGCACCTGAACAACTCACTATGAAAATAACAAAAAACAGCAAAATCAGGTGGAAAATAAAAAATAGCGTCGCGGTTACACCACGCCAAACCTCGCCATGTCGCCCAGTTTGCCAGCGATGAACTTGCCAATTGTAACCTTCAACCCTAAGTTGCTTAACAATTACACAACCTTTTTCACACCAGGTTGCACCCTGTTTACACAGAGTGACACCTGACCTATTTACCGTGGCGGGAGAACGTTTCGTAATGAGCAATCCACAAGACAACACTGCATCCATTCTGCAGAAAAACAAGAAGGTACTGATCGCGAGCCTGACAGGCAGCGCCATCGAATGGTTCGATTATTTTCTCTATGGCACCGCCGCCGCGCTGGTGTTCAACAAAATCTTCTTTCCGATGGTCGACCCGGTTATCGGCCTGATCCTCTCCTGGCTCTCCTTCTCGCTGACGTTTTTTATCCGCCCCATCGGCGGCGTGATTTTCGCCCATATCGGCGATCGCATCGGCCGCAAGAAGACGCTGGTGCTGACCCTGTCGCTGATGGGCAGCGCCACGGTGGCGATCGGCCTGCTGCCCACCTACGAGATGGTGGGCCTCTGGGCGCCGGCCCTGCTGATTACTCTGCGCATTATTCAGGGCATGGGTATCGGCGGCGAATGGGGCGGCGCGCTGCTGCTGGCCTATGAATACGCGCCGGAAAAGCGGAAAGGCTTTTTCGGCAGCATTCCCCAGGCCGGGGTGACCATCGGCATGTTGATGGCGACATTTATCGTCTCGCTGATGACGCTGTTCGATGAGGCGCAGTTTCTCGCCTGGGGCTGGCGCATACCGTTCCTGCTCAGCTCCGTCCTCGTTTTTCTCGGCCTGTGGATCCGTAAAGATATCGACGAAACGCCCGCCTTTAAGCAGGTGAAAAAATCCGGCCAGGTGGCGAAGGCCCCGCTGCGCGATACGCTCAAGCACCACTGGCGGGAAGTGCTGATCGCCGCCGGCCTGAAAGTGGTGGAGACCGCCCCCTTCTATATCTTCTCCACCTTTGTAGTCAGCTACGCCACCACCACCCTGAGCTATCAGAAGTCGCAGGCGCTGGAATCCGTGACCCTGGGCGCGCTGGTGGCCACCGTGATGATCCCGCTGATGGGGCTGCTGTCAGACAAGGTGGGTCGGCAAAAGATGTACACCCTGAGCGTGGTGCTGCTGGGGCTGTTTATCGTCCCGTGGTTCCTGCTGCTCGACACCGGCACCGGCTGGGGCATCATGCTGGCGACGATCGTTGCCTTCGGCATCCTGTGGGCGCCGGTAACCGCGGTGCTCGGCACCCTGTGCTCTGAGATTTTCAGCGCCAATGTGCGCTATACCGGGATCACCCTCGGCTACCAGCTGGGCGCCGCGCTGGCCGGGGGAACCGCGCCGCTTATCGCCACCGGTCTGCTGGCAAAATATGACGGTGACTGGCGGCCGGTGGCCATTTATCTGGGCGTTACGGTGGCGATTTCGCTCCTGGCGATATTCTGCGCCAGCCGGATGAAGTCCGCGCTGAGCACGGCCCCCTCCCGGGCGGAAAGCGCCTGACCGCAGCCCGCCAGGGCTACTACGGCGCCGACTATCCCGCCCGGCGGAGCTGCGCTTGCGCGGGCCTGGGGAGAGATCGCGCGGCGGGGGAAACCGCTTATCCCAGGTCCGGTAAGCATGGGCCCGGTAAGGCGCCAGCCGCCACCGGGCACAAACAGGCGTCAAGTCTTCCCCCCTGCTTAGCCGGCCGCCAGGGCCGGCGGGTGTCAGGCGCTCTGGTTGTCCAGCTGAAGCTGCCCCTCGCGCCGCTGCTTCAGCTTCCAGAAGCCCCACAGCGCGATAAACCACAGCGGAGAAGCCAACAGCGCCAGCAGCGTGTCCGGGTCAAAGATCATGATGAAGATAGCGAACGCGAAGAACAGCAGGCTCACCCAGCTCATCACTACCCCGGCGGGCATCTTAAAGATCGACCCGGCGTGCAGGTCCGGACGCTGACGGCGGTAAACCAGATAGGCCACGAGGATCATCCCCCAGCTGAACACCACCATAATCGCCGCCAGGGTCGAGACGATGGTGAACAGGGTCATCACGTTCGGCACCAGAAACAGCAACAGCGTGCCGATCAGCATGCAGAAGCAGGAGAACAGCAGGCTGCGCACCGGAATGCGGGTACTGCGCGACAGGATACGAAACTGCCAGTGCGCATGCTTCTCCACCGACAGGCCGTACAGCATGCGGGTGCTGGAGAAGACCCCGCTGTTGGCCGAGGACATCGCCGAGGTCAGCGCCACAAAGTTAATCACCGCCGCGGCGGCAGGCAGCCCGGCCTTGGCGAACAGCGTCACGAAGGGGCTGGTCTCCGCCGACACCCCCGGCCACGAGGCGACAGCGATGATCACCACCATCGACAGCAGATAGAAGATGATAATCCGCAGCGGCAGAGCATTGATCGCCTTGGGCAAAATGCGCTGCGGATCGCGGGTCTCCGCCGTCATGGTGCCCAGCAGCTCAATGCCGGTAAAGGAGAAGATCGCTATCTGGAAGCCGGCGAAAAAGCCGGTGATGCCGTGGGGCATAAAGGCCGTCGGGTCGGTGAGATGGCTGAGGGAGGCCGTCACGCCGTCCGGGGAGGTCCAGCCGGTGGCAATCATCCAGCCGCCGGTGCCGATCAGGGCGATAATGGTGATCACCTTGATCAGGGCGAACCAGAACTCCGCCTCGCCGAACATTTTCACCGACAGCAGGTTAAGCAGGAACAGGATCGCCAGCATGCTGAGGGCCGGCATCCACGCCGACAGTTCCGGGAACCAGTACTGCATATAGCTCCCGCAGACCACCACGTCGGCGATACAGGTCACCACCCAGCTTAGCCAGTAGGTCCAGCCGAGGTAAAAGCTGGCCTGCGGCCCGAGATACTCGCCGACAAAGTCGGCAAACGAGCGGTAGTCATGGCGGGTGAGCAGCAGCTCGCCCATCGCCCGCATCACCATATAGGTAAAGAACCCGACCAGCACATAGATAACCAGGATCGAGGTGCCGGCGACGGCGATGTTGCGCCCCGCCCCCATAAACAGCCCGGTGCCGATGGCGCCCCCGAGGGCAATCATCTGGATATGGCGGGCGCTGAGCCCGCGCTTAAGCTGTGACGCGCCTTCACCTCCGGCGGCAGGTGACGCCTGATGTTGATGTTCAGTCATGGTGTTTCCTCAGGCTGGTTGCGGGAGACGAAGGGCAGCGGCGCGGAGCAACAGCCCGGCGCGCTGGCCGGTGGCGACCCCGGCGTTGGGAAAGAGGATATAGGGGGCCCGGGCCTGCACCACCCAACGTTTCTCTGCCTGGCGGGCGATCTCATACCCTGCCGGGAGCGCGGTGAAGTTTTCAACGTCTGCCGCGAGATTAAGCGTAAATTCCCCCTCGCGCTTGATGATGCTCTCCTCGACCAGGAAGTAGTCCACCGGCGCTTTGTCGCGCGGCGGCAGCGGCGCGTCAGCGATCCAGGCCCGGATCGCCGCGTCGGCGGCGGCGAACAGGCTGAGATCGTTGGCGCCGAACGGCATCACTTTCCCCAGCTCCAGGGTGGCGCTTTGCGCGGCGAACTTTTCGCAGGTGAAATGGGTGAAGGTGCCGCCCGCTTCGGTATGGCGCACGACGGCGTCCATCCCGCTGGCCTGCAGCAGCTGATAGAAATCGGGCGAAAAATCCCCGGCGTGGGCCGGGAGCAGCGCAAACTGGCGATACAGCGATCCGCGAATGGCGGTGTGCATATCGAGATGACCACGGTTGACCGGCCCCGCCGCATCGGCGGCGCGATAAAAAGCCTGCACCGCCTGCTCCAGCGCAAAAGCCCGCCGCGACTCATTTCCCGGGGTGACCGCCAGATGGCGGCCGCCGAACAGGCGATTCAGGTCGTTATGCAGATAGCGGCGCGCGGCGCGGATCGCCGGCAGATTACCAAAGACGATCAGCAGCGCCTGCGTGAGCGGCTGCCGCCCCTGGCTCAGATCGTGGGTTAGCTGCAGCAGCAGTTCAATCGGCGCGGTCTCATTGCCATGCACGCCGGCGGAGAGGATCGTCGCCTGGCGCCACGGCGCCGTCGGCAGCAGCTGTAAAATGCCCTCGCCCAGCCAGCGGGCCTCGATGCCCGCCGGAAAGGTCCACGCCTGCAGGCGGCAGTGCAGTAAATCGTTAACCAGGTGCTCCATCTGCCGCTCCTTAACGCTGAAAATCATAGACCGCGCCCAGGCGCAGGATCTGCGTCAGCTCATCCAGCGCCTGATAAACCTCGCGCAGCAGCTGCGGGTCCGCCAGATCGCGGGCATGCAGCCGGTCGCGATAGTGTTTTTCCACCCATGCCGTCAGCTGCTGATAACGTTCGTCGTTCATCAGGCTATGGGCGTTGACCGCCTGGCGCTCCGCCTCGTTGAGCACCACCCGCAGCCGCAGACAGGCCGGGCCGCCGCCGTTGCGCATGCTTTCCCGCAGGTCAAAGACCGCCACTTCATCGATCGGCGATGCGCTATCGGCGGCGAGATCGCTGAGATAGCGCCAGACGTTTTCCCGCTGGCGGCACTCCTCCGGCACCACGATCAGCATCTTGCCGTCTGGTTTGCTCAGCAGCTGGCTGTTGAACAGGTATGAGGCCACGGCGTCATCGAGCGAAACCCGCTCGTCCGGCACTTCCACGCTGGTGAACGGGATATCCAGACTGTCGCTTTTAGCCCGCAGCGTGGTCAGCACCGCCGCCTGATCGACAAAAGCCTGCTGATGGTGGAACAGCACATGGCGATTGCTGACCGCGATGACGTCGTTATGAAACACGCCGCGATCGATAGCCTGCGGCGCCTGCTGGGCAAACACCGTGTAGCGCGGATCCAGCTGATGCAGGCGGGCCACCGCTTCGCTGGCCTCGAGGGTCTGCCGCGCCGGATACTTCACCGGGGCGATACCGCCGCTGGCGCGTCGACCATAGACGAAAAACTGCACCCCCTGCCGGTCATATTCCCGGCAGAAGCGGTTATGGTTGGCCGCCCCTTCATCGCCGAGGTCGCCATGCTGCGGCAGCGCCGCATGGTGGGCAAAGTAGCGCGGATCGGCGAACGTGGCGCCAAGGATCGCCGAGGTGGTGGGCGCCTCCTGCATACGGTGCAGCTTATTGTTCAGGTTGGCGACGGTGAAATGGACTTTGCCATCGGCGCTGTCCGCCGACGGTGAGACGGTCGCCGCGTTGGCGGTCCACATCGACGAGGCGGAGCTGAAGGCGGAGAGCAGCTGCGGCGCCGCGTGGGCCGCCTGCCGGATAACCTGCTCATCGCTGCCCTGGAAACCCACTTCACGCAGCAGACGCAGATTCGGCCGCGGCTGCGGCGGCAGAATGCCCTGCACGAAGCCGCGATCGGCCAGGGCTTTCATTTTATACAGCCCCTGCAGCGCCGCCTTTTTAGGGTTAGAGAGACCATCGCGGTTATTTTGCGAGGCTTCATTGCCGACGGAGAGTCCGGCGTAGTGGTGCGTCGGGCCGACCAGGCCATCAAAGTTTGCTTCAAAACCAGACATATGTCCTCACAGGATCCGTTATCAGAATGGCAGGCCCGGCGATACCGTCGCCGGAAGCGTCAGCGTATCGCTGACCAGAGAGGCCATCGGCCAGGCACAGTAGTCGGCGGCGTACCACGCTGCCGCGCGATGGTTGCCGGAGGCGCCCACCCCGCCAAACGGCGCTTTACTCGATGCGCCGGTCAGCGGCTTGTTCCAGTTGACGATCCCGGCTCGCGCCTCGTCCGCCAGCTGATCAAACTGCGCCGCATCGCTGGAGATCAGCCCGACGGCCAGGCCATAGCGGGTCTGATTGGCGAGGCGAATCGCCTCCGGGAAGCCGTCGTAACGGATAATCGTCAGCAGCGGGCCAAAGTACTCTTCATCCGGCACCTCAATACCGGTGACGTCGACGATCCCCGGGGTCAGCACCGTGGAGCGCGGGTCAGGCTGGCGCATGCGCAGCAGCACCTTGCCGCCGAGCCCCTCCAGTTTTTGCTGCGCCGCCAGCATGTTCTGCGCAGCGTCGAGAGAGATCACCCCGCCCATAAACGGCGCCGGCTGATCATCCCACTTGCCGGCGCGGATCTGCGCGCTGGCCTCTACCAGCCGCTGCAGCAGCGCATCCCCCTGCTCGCCGCGCGGCACGAGCAGCCGGCGCGCGCAGGTGCAGCGCTGCCCGGCAGAGATAAACGCCGACTGGATAATCACATGCAGCGCCGCATCGATATCGGCCACGTCGGCGACGATCAGTGCGTTGTTGCCGCCCATCTCGAGGGCCAGCATCTTCTCCGGCTGGCCGCCGAAGTAGCGATGGAAGTGGAAACCGGCCGCCGCGCTGCCGGTGAACAGCACGCCGTCGATATCACGATTTTCCAGCAGCGCCTGGCCGGTGGCTTTTCCGCCCTGCAGCAGGTTGATCGCCCCGTCGGGGATGCCCGCCTGCTGCCACAGCTGGACGGTCATTTCAGCGGTAGCCGGCGTCAGCTCGCTGGGTTTAAACACAATGGTGTTCCCGGCGATCAGCGCCGGAATGATATGTCCGTTGGGCAGGTGGCCCGGGAAGTTGTAGGGGCCAAAGACCGCCATCACGCCGTGCGGTTTGTGGCGCAGCAGCGCTTTACCGTCCGGCAGCGTCGACTCATGAAAGCCCGTCCGCTGGTGATAGGCCTCGATGGAGATCGCGGCCTTGCCGATCATCGCCTGCACTTCGGTGCGGGTCTCCCACAGCGGCTTGCTGGTCTCGCGGGAAATCAGGGTCGCCAGCGCCTCTTTATGCGTCTCCAGCAGCGCGGCAAAACGCTGTACGACGTCAATACGCTCGGCCAGCGGCCGGTGCGACCAGGGATAAAACGCCGCGCGCGCCGCGGCGCAGGCCGCCTGGACGTCGTCAGCCCCCGCGCTGGCCGCCTGCCACAGCAGCGACTGATCCTCCGGGGCCAGTTTGCTCATCGTTGCGCCGCTGCCTGGCAGCCACTGCCCGGCTATAAACTGTGCTTTTACCGCCATGATCTGTTGTCCTCTGGATTCAGGGTTACCGTATAAACGCGGTCGGTTTCACTGACCTGCAGCGCGTCCAGCGCGGCGCTGTCAAGCGAGACCTGCTCTTCGTGGGCCACCAGCAGCGCCCGAAAGTTGTCGAATTGACCGTTGGCGACGAGGGTTGGCGCCGGCAGGTCGCCCATCAGCTGCCGGACAGGCAGGCTCTGGCTGTCGCGCACGGCGCGGATCTGATCGGTGTCCGCCTCCAGCACCGGACCGGCATCGAAAATATCCACCGAGCCGCGCCAGCTGAAACCCTCTTTCTCGAGGATCGCCCGCGCCGGGGCGGTATTGGGATGCACCTGACCGATGACCCCGCGGGCCGCTTCCGGCAGCAGTGAGATATAGATCGGGTACGCCGGCATCAGTTCGGCAATAAAGGTTTTCATGCCGGTGCCGGTCAGCCGGTCGGCATCGGCGAACGGGATGTCGAAGAAATGATGGCCCAGCGCATCCCAGAACGGCGACTGTCCCTGCTCATCGCTGCAGCCGCGCAGTTCGGCAAACAGGTGCGGGGAGAACCACTCGCGAAAGGCGGCGATAAATAAAAAGCGCGCCTTGGAGAGCAGCAGACCATTGCGGTTGCGCTGATACGCCGGGTCGAGAAACAGCGTACACAGTTCGCTGTGCCCGGTGTGGTCATAGCTGAGATTAAGCAGCTCCTGGGGCTTATAGACTCCCAGCGCTTTCGAGGCGCGCACCGTTTTCTGAATGCGAAAATTGTAAAACGGCTCATCCAGGCCCACTGCGACCTCAATGGCGCTCACCCCCACCACCCGCGCCAGCGCGGTGTCCTCCAGCACAAACAGGAAACCCTGCTGACTGCGCGGCAGTTCGCCGGCGAAGGTCTCGATACTGCGCCGGATCCGGGCCGCCAGGCGCCCGACGTCATGCGGTAAAGAGGTCATGCCGACCCCCGCCCGCGCGGCGAGGCGGACGATGTCGTCGAGATCGTTTTCCCGTACGGGACGAAATAGCATCACAGGCCGTCCTCCCGGTTAGCGGGTTAAGCGGGCAACGGCGCGATCAAGGCGCACGAAGGCTTCCGCAATATCCGCCAGCGGGATATTGAGCGCCGGCGCGAAGCGCAGCACGTCCGGGCCGGCAATCAGGGCGATCAGCCCCTCTTCCGCCGCCAGGTTGGTCAACGTTTTGGCCTTGCCGCGCAGCAGCCCCGCCAGCTCAGCGCCGATCAGCAGACCGGTGCCGCGCACGGCGCTGAACGCATCGTAACGGGCAGAGATCGCATTCAACTGGTCAACGATCAGCGCATGGCGCTCGCCAACGCCCGCCAGCAGCGGCGCATCGAGATGGGCCAGCACGGCGTTAGCGACGGTTGCCGCCAGCGGGTTGCCGCCGAAGGTGGTGCCATGGGTGCCTGGCTGGAAGACCTGCGCCCAGGCCTCTTTCGCCAGCATCGCGCCGATCGGGAAGCCGCCCCCCAGCCCTTTGGCGCTGGTGAGAATGTCCGGGACGACGTTGTAATGCTGGTAGGCGTAGAGATGGCCGGTACGCCCGGCGCCGGTCTGCACCTCATCGAATATCAGGGTGGCATGATGGCGATCGCAGAGGGTACGCAGCGCCTGCAGGAACGCCGGGTCCGCCGGGATCAGCCCGCCTTCGCCGATAATCGGCTCGACGATCACCGCGCAGGTGCGCGAGGAGATCGCCGCGGTGACCGCCTCGATATCGTTATAGGGCAGATGGGTAATGCCCTGCGGCAGCGGAGCATAATCGCTGGAATATTTCGGCTGGCCGCCAACGGAGACGGTGAACAGCGTGCGGCCGTGGAAGGCGTGGTTGAAGGCGATGATTTCGCTTTTTTCACCGCCAAACTTATCGTGGGCATATTTCCGCGCCAGCTTAAGGGCCGCCTCGTTGGCTTCGGCGCCGGAGTTGCAGAAAAACACCTTGTCGGCAAAGGTCGACTGCACGAGGGTTTTCGCCAGCTGCAGCACCGGCTCGTTGGTATAGCCATTGCCGATATGCCACAGTTTCGCCAGTTGATCCTGCAGGGCCTGAGCCAGCGCCGGGTGAGCATGGCCCAGGGCGTTCACTGCGATGCCGCCATATCGATATACTCTTTCCCCTGCTGGTCCCAGACGCGGGAGCCCGCCGCTCTGACCGGAATAAACGGCGCGGGGGCAAAACAGGGAACCAGGTAAGCGTCAAAATCTTCGCGAGTCATACTGCCTGACATAATTTATCTCCGGAACGTAAGACGACGGAAAACGCTCCCGTCGCGGTGGACAATCGACATCAACCCTGCCCCTCGGCTTATTTTGGACACGAGCGCGCCCGCTGCGATGGTAAAAATATTCACCACAGAAAAATAAAGCCCTATTCTTTTTACGGGTAATTGTTAATTCATGGTTAATGCCATGTTGTTGTGTGGGCTAATGCTGGCCTGTGAACAACAAGATTGTCAATACGGACAAAAGCAATTTATTCACTTTTTGAAGATCATCAAGATAATGAAAAACATAGAAAAAATATTTTATTATGCACTTAAGTGAATAAAAAGTGAATTAAAATGCACAGCTTGCGGGTGGTTGACGTGCGTAGTTATTCACTTAAAAAATAAAAAATCTAACAAAAATTTAAAAATCGGAATTGCCGTCAAATACCGCTTTATAAAATTGGTGATACCATTCATTGCACAGAGTTTACTGCTGTAGCTATTCCACGGTTTTACACGACATAAATAACACTGAGAAACAGGACTCTTATGGAAAAGTTATCTTACGCATCTGAAAGTAGTACATCTCCATGGACCACCTACCTGCGCCAGATCGACCGCGTCGCGCCTTATCTCGGCGATCTTGCCTACTGGGTGGAAACCCTGCGCCATCCGAAGCGCGCGCTGATCGTCGACATTCCTGTGCAAATGGACGACGGCACCATCCGCCACTTCGAGGGCTATCGCGTTCAGCACAATCTGTCGCGCGGACCGGGTAAAGGTGGTGTTCGCTACCATCCGGATGTCGATCTTAACGAAGTCATGGCACTTTCTGCCTGGATGACCATTAAGTGCGCCGCGGTCAATATTCCTTACGGCGGGGCCAAAGGCGGCATCCGCGTCGACCCCTTCTCCTTGTCGGAAGGTGAACTGGAGCGTCTGACCCGCCGCTACACCAGCGAAATCGGCATTATTATCGGGCCGCAGAAAGATATTCCGGCGCCGGACGTCGGCACCAATGGCAAAGTGATGGCATGGATGATGGACACCTACTCCATGAACCATGGCACCACCATCACCGGCGTGGTCACCGGCAAACCGATCCACCTCGGCGGCTCCCTCGGTCGTGAAAAAGCCACCGGACGCGGCGTGTTTGTCACCGGCCGGGAAGTTGCCCGTCGCGCCGGTATCGAAATTGAAGGCGCCAAAGTGGCGCTGCAGGGCTTTGGTAACGTCGGTAGCGAAGCGGCCCGCCTGTTCGCCGGCGTCGGCGCTCGTATCGTGGTTATTCAGGATCATACCGCGACCCTGTATAACGAAGGCGGAATCGATATGGCCGCCCTCACCGCCTGGCAGGCGGAGAAAAAGCAGATTGCCGGTTTCCCGGGCGCCCAGGAGATCGATAAAGACGCCTTCTGGACCACTCCGATGGACATCCTGATCCCGGCGGCGCTGGAAGGGCAAATCACCCGCGAGCGCGCGGAGAAGCTGACCTGCAAACTGGTGCTGGAAGGGGCCAACGGCCCAACCTATCCGGAAGCGGACGACGTGCTGGCCGAGCGCGGCGTGATCGTGGTGCCGGACGTTATCTGCAACGCCGGCGGGGTGACCGTCAGCTACTTTGAGTGGGTACAGGACATGGCCAGCTTCTTCTGGAGCGAAGAGGAGATCAACGCCAAGATGGACCGCATTATGACCGACGCTATCGTGCACGTCTGGGATAAAGCCGCCGAGAAAGAGTGTACGCTGCGCACCGCCGCCTATATCGTGGCCTGCGAGCGCATCCTGATGGCGCGTAAAGACCGCGGCATCTACCCGGGCTGATCCCCATCAGCAACCGCATCAGGGGTGGCCTTGCGCCGCCCCTTTTTTTCTTTGCCGCGCCGTTAACCGCCGAGGATGTGCGCTATCTGACGAGGAGTTGTTCGGCAAAGGTGACAACGTCACGCAAGTAATAACCATCCGCTGCCCGTAGGGGATTATTTTTCGATTAAATCAAAGTCGCCCTGGGTATAGCGTAAGCCAGTGACGTTGTCGGCAGTGAAAATATGTTCGATGGTGAGGATGTCCTCCGCCGCGAGGGTAATATTCGCGGCGCCGGCATTGTCGCGCAGGTGAGCAATTTTCCTCGCCCCCGGGATAGGCACGATATCCTCGCCTTTGCTCATCACCCAGGCAAGGGCAATCTGCGCAAGGGTCGCGTCATAGCGGGTGGCCACCTGCTGCAGGCGCTCAAGCAGCAGCTGGTTTTTGCGCATGGTTTCGGCCTGGAAGCGCGGCAGATGGCGGCGGAAATCATCCGCTGCCAAAACGCCGGGATCGGTAATTGTCCCCGTCAGGAAGCCGCGGCCAAGCGGGCTGTATGGCACAAAGCCGACCCCCAGCTCGCGGCAGGTGTGGAGAATACCGGCCTCCGGCTCGCGGCTCCATAGCGAATATTCCGTCTGCACGGCAGCGATCGGATGTACCTTGCAGGCCCGGCGCAGCGTCTGAGCAGATACTTCCGACAGACCGATATGGCGAATTTTACCCTCTTTAACCAGATCGGCCATAGTGCCCACCACCTCTTCCACCGGTACCGCGGGATCGACGCGGTGCTGATAGAGCAGATCGATGGTCTCGACATTCAGTCGCTTCAGCGACCCTTCCACTGATTCGCGAATATGTGCCGGACGGCTGTCAACGCCGGCCATCCGCTCCAGACCCAGGCCGGTCGGCAAAATACGAAATCCAAATTTGGTGGCAATCTGCACCTTATCGCGAAAACCTTTAATCGCTTTTCCGACCAGAACTTCATTATCGAAAGGACCATATACTTCGGCGGTATCCAGGAAGGTCACGCCCATGTCCATGGCGGCATGGATCGTATTTATCGCCTGCGACGTTTCAGCGCCGCCATAGGCAAAACTCATACCCATACATCCGAGACCTAATGCGGAAACCTGAAACTTCTCTTTTCCAAGATAACGTGTTTTCGTCTTATTTTCCTTAATTGCTGAATGGCATTAAATATATACTTCCCTTTCATATTGATAACAATTAATCTATTCCGAACGCGGTGTTAGCTGGAAATTAACAATGAAAACCTTGCCCGATCTGCAACAAATAGAAATATTAATACTCATAGTGAAACATGGCAGTTTTCGTCAGGCCGCTAAAGCGTTAAACCTTTCCCCACCGGCCCTTACCGTCGCTATTAATCATCTGGAAGAAAAGTTAGGCGTGCGCCTGCTAAATCGCTCAACGCGCAGTTTGTCATTAACCGCAGTGGGTGAGGAATTTCTTAATAATATAACGCCGGTGGTCAATGATTATCGCCGGGTGGTGGACAGTCTGAATTATCACCGTCTGACTCCGGAAGGCGTGGTGAAAGTTAATTTACCGCGCATTGTTATTGACCTGTTTTTTCAAGACTATTTTATCGCCTTTAAAAACGCCTGTCCCAATGTGACGCTCGAACTGTATGCCACCGATCGGAAAGTCAATATTATCGAGTCCGGTTTTGACGCCGGCATTCGCTATTCGCAGGATGTGCCCAAAGAGATGATTGCCATCCCCTTTGGCGAGAAACTATCGCTGATCCCGGTGGCCAGCCCGGACTATATACGCGAAGCCGGAGAGCCCGACACCCCGCAGTCATTAGTTAATTTCCGCTGCATTAACCGCTGTTTTCCTGGTGGTGAGAAGTACCGCTGGGAGTTTATTGGCCCCAGCGGCGAGCTTAGCGAGGTCGCGGTTAAAGGCGATCTGGTCGTCGATGCCGATAGCGCAATGATCCAGGCCGCGGAGAGCGGATTAGGCATCGCCTTTGTCTATCAGTCGCTGGTGACGCAGCAGCTGAGCGCCGGCAGCCTGGTCCATTTGTTACCCGACTACCGCTATCCTGCCGACCATTTCTGCGTCTACTACCCAAGCCGGAAACATATTCCCGCCCCCCTGCGGGCCTTTATCGCCTGGGTGATGGCGCAGAATAAAAATATCCTCGGTCAGCAGACCGCACGACACGGATCGCGGCCGGAAGATTAACTACAATTAACGTACATACCGTTAACCAATTTCTATCCTTCATCTTGAACTCCGGCGGTTATCCGGCATAAAATCGTTAGAGCTCTAACGATATTGACAGACGACCTATGGACAATCGACAGCTTACCTTCTCCCATCTTTTATACCTCACCGCGCACCACTGGCGGCTGGCGGTCAATCGTCGGCTGAAAAATCTCGGTCTCAGCCAGGCCAGCTGGGTGGCGGTAGCGTCCATCGCCCGCCACCAGCAGCCGCTGTCGCAAAGCGAACTGGCGCAGGAGCTGGGGGTGGAGAGCCCGACCATTGTGCCGTTGATCCATCGTCTGGTCGCCCTCGGACTGGTTGAGCGCATCACCACCGCCAGCGACAAACGTAAGCGACTGCTGGTGGTCACCGACAAAGGGAAGGCCCTCTATGAACAGGTCAAAACGGTGGCTGACGATCTGCGCGAAGAGATCCTGACGGCGATTACCCCACAGGAGCAGGAGCAAACCCAGCGGGTGCTGGAAAAGCTGTTGCGCGAAGTGGAGAAGAAATAATGCCCCGTCGCCAGGATAACCCCTACGCCCCGCATGACTGGGCGCCGCATGAAAAACCGGCTCTGCTCGGTTCGCCGTCGACGCCGCTGCACAGTCCGGCGAAACGCCTTGCCTACGGCGTGGTCGGTCTGCTGGTATGTCTCACCGGCGCGCTGGGCAACGCAGTGGTCACCGCCAACCTGCAGCTGCTGCAGGGTACCTTCGCCGCCTGGTCGACAGAAATCGCCTGGCTGCCGGCGGTATACGTGATGACCAACGTCTCCATCAACCTGCTGCTGGTGAAATTCCGCCAGCAGTTTGGCCTGCGCGCTTTCACCGAAGGCTTTCTGGTGCTCTATGTGCTGGTCACCTTTTTCCACCTCTTCGTCAACGATCTCAGCTCAGCGATGATGGTTCGCGCCGCCCATGGCATGGTGGCCGCGGCGCTCAGCTCGCTGGGGATTTACTACCAGGTACAGGCCTGGCCTGCGCGCCATCGCCTGAAAGGGCTGACTATCGGCATCACCGGCTCGTCGCTGGCCATTCCCCTGGCGCGCCTCTTTTCCACCGAACTGCTGCAGACCGATGAATGGCGCGGTCTCTACTTCTTTGAGCTGGGCCTGGCGCTGGTGTCGCTGGCCTGCGTCATCGCGCTAAAACTGCCGCCAAGCGATCGTAAAAAAGTGTTCGAAAAAAAGGATTTCATTACCTTCTTTCTGCTGGCGCCCGGCATGGCGCTGGTGTGCGCCGTGCTGTCGCTGGGGCGGCTCGAGTGGTGGTTTGAAGCGTCGTGGATCGGCTGGGCGCTGGCGGCGGCGGTAATACTGATCGTCGCTGCGATTACCTTCGAGCATAACCGCAGCAACCCCCTGCTCAATACCAAATGGCTCTCCAGCGGCAGCATCGTGCGTCTGGGCCTGATTATGCTGTTGATCCGCATCGTGTTGGCGGAGCAGAACACCGGGGTCATCGGCTGGCTGCAGTTCGTTGGCCTGCAAAACGAACAGATGACTAACCTCGCGTGGTCGATTTTCGCCGGTATTCTGTGCGGGATCATTGCCAGCTGTCTGACGCTCAACCCGCAGAAGCTCTACTGGCCGACCGCCACCGCCCTGGCGCTGATCATGATAGCCTCGCTGCTCGACAGCCAGTCCAACGCCCTCACCCGTCCGGAACAATTAATGTTCAGCCAGTTTTTACTCGGCTTCGGCAGCGCCTTCTTTCTGGCCCCGGCGATGCTCGCCGGGATTGGCGGCGTGTTTGCCGACCCGCGCAACCTGGTCAGCTTCTCGGTGCTGTTCGGTATGAGCCAGAACATTGGCGGGCTGCTCGGCTCGGCGATCCTCGGCACCTTCCAGACCTGGCGTGAGAAATTCCACTCCAGCCAGCTGGCGGACCAGATAACCACCCTGAACCCGCTGATCGTCGAGCGGCTGCAGCAGTACAGCCAGATGTATCAGAGCCAGATTGGCGACAGTACGCTGCTCAACGTTCAGGCCACCACCCTGCTGCAAAACGCCGCGACGCTGCAGGCCAATATTCTCGCCTGGAATGATACCTATCTGCTGACGGCGGCGATCTCCGCCGGGACACTAGTGTGGGTTTTCTGGCGCTTAATTCGCTTACGACTGACTGCCCGTATCGCGTTGCAACGCGCTACCGGCAGCAAATAATTATCATCATTTCATCTCTGGAGTCGTTATGAGTCAGCAGGATGCGGCCAAACAACAGGCCAACACCCGGAATAATATTCGCGTGGTTTCCATTTTTACCGCCGCGGCGATAGGCCTCGTCGGCGTGCTGGTGATCCTCTACGCCTGGCAACTGCCGCCGTTCACTCGTCATAGCCAGTTTACCGACAACGCCTATGTGCGCGGGCAGACCACCTTTATTAGCCCGCAGGTCAACGGCTATATCACCGCCGTCAACGTCAAAGATTTCGCGATTGTCCAGCCGGGCGAGGTGCTGTTCCAGATAGACGATCGCATCTATAAACAGCGGGTGCATCAGGCCCAGGCTACCCTGGCGATGAAAGAGGCCGCGCTGCGCAATAACCTGCAACAGCGCAAAAGCGCCGAGGCGACGATCGCCAAGAATGAAGCCGCGCTGCAAAACGCCCGCGCGCAGAATCTGAAAATCCAGGCCGATTTAAAACGCATCCAGCAGTTAACCGCCGACGGTTCGCTGTCGATCCGCGAACGTAATTCGGCGCGGGCCAGCGCGGCGCAAGGGGCGGCGGATATTGAGCAGGCGAAAGCGGCGCTGGAGATGTCGCGCCAGGACCGTGAATCGACCATCGTCAATCGCGATTCGCTGGAGGCCGACGTGGCCAGCGCCAAAGCGGCGCTTGAGCTGGCGCAGATCGACCTGCAGAATACCCAGATTATCGCCCCCACCGGCGGCCAGCTGGGGCAGATCTCGGTGCGTCTTGGCGCCTATGTCAGCGCCGGAACCCATCTGACCTCGCTGGTTCCGCCGCAGCACTGGGTGATTGCCAACCTCAAAGAGACCCAGTTGGCCGAAGTACGCGTTGGCCAGCCGGTCACCTTCACCGTAGACGCGCTCAACGGCGAGACCTTCCACGGCAAGGTGCTGAGTATCTCCCCGGCGACCGGGGTGGAGTTCAGCGCCATCTCTCCGGACAACGCCACCGGCAATTTCGTCAAGATCGCCCAGCGCATCCCGGTGCGTATTACGGTCAACGACGGGCAAAACAACAGCGAACGCCTGCGGCCGGGGATGTCGGTGCAGGTGACTATTGATACCCGTGCGGAGAAACAACCATGATCCGCCCGGTCGCCCTTGCTATCGTTCTGGCGCTGGTCGGCTGTCAATCCGCCGATGTGCAGCGCGCGCAGCCGACCCTGACCATTCCTGCCGCCTGGCGGGCCGACGTTGGCCCGGCCAGCCCGGTGGAGGGCGTATGGTGGCGCAATTTTCATGACAGTACCCTCAATCAGTATGTCGACCAGGCGCTGCGCTATAACAGCGATGTGCTGATCGCCCGCGAGCGGGTGAATGAGTATCAGGCGCGCGCTTACGCCGCCGACAGCAGCCTGTTTCCGTCACTGGACGCCAGCCTCACCGGCACCCGCGCCCGGACGCAGTCCGCCGCCACCGGCCTGCCGATCCACAGCACACTGTATAAGGGCGGCCTGACCGCCAGCTATGATGTCGATATCTGGGGAGCGAACCGCAGCGCGGCCAACGCCGCCGGGGCCAGCCTTGAGGCGCAGAAAGCCGCCGCCGCCGCCGCCAATTTGAGCGTCGCCAGCTCGGTGGCCGTTGGCTACGTCACGCTGCTGTCGCTGGATGAGCAGCTGCGGGTGACCCAGCAGACGCTAACATCAAGGGAAGACGCGTGGCGCCTGGCCAAACGTCAGTTTGAAACCGGGTATACTTCACGCCTTGAGCTAATGCAGGCGGATTCGGAGCTGCGGTCAACGCGGGCGCAGATCCCGCCGCTACAGCACCAGATTGCGCAGCAGGAAAATGCGCTCAGCGTGCTGCTCGGCGATAACCCTGGCGCGGTAAAACGCGGCGAGTTCGCCCAGCTTACCCCGCTGCGTCTGCCGTCGCAGCTGCCGTCCACCTTGCTCAACCGCCGTCCGGACATCGCTCAGGCCGAGCGCCAGCTGGTGGCCGCCGACGCCACGCTGGCCTCGTCGCAGGCGCAGCTGCTGCCCTCTATTAACCTGACCGCTACCGGCAGCCTGCAGGACCGGACGCTGCCGGATCTGCTGGACAACCCGCTGCGGCTGTGGAGTCTTGGCGGCAGTATTCTGGCGCCGCTGCTAAACCGCCAGGCGTTAAATGCCCAGGTGGACGTCTCCATGGCCCAGCGCAACCAGGCGCTCTATAGCTATGAGAAAACGGTGCGCAGCGCGTTCAAAGAGGTCAATGACAGCCTGGACGCCATCAGTCGCTATGGCGAACAGTTAACTGAGCTTCAGGAACAAGAGACCGTTGCCCAGGAAACCTTACGTATTGCACAAAACCGCTACCGTAACGGCTACTCTTCTTATCTGGATGTGCTTGATGCCCAGCGAACGCTGTTCTCCACCCAGCTTAGCGTGGTGCAGGTGAAGAACAACCTGCTGCTGGCGCAGATCGATCTGTACCGGGCGCTGGGAGGCGGCTGGTCTGACTCATCAGGGAGCTAAATGGGGAAGCGTCATATGCAACAACAGTGGTCGGCAGTAGACAATTATTTGATTAAGGCCTTAATTCCCGGCGATCCTGTGCTCGATCGGGTACTGGAAAACAACCATCGTGCCGGGCTCCCGGCACACGATGTCGCCGCCAATCAGGGTCAGTTTCTCGCCCTGCTGGTACGGCTAACCCAGGCTAAGCGGATACTGGAGATCGGCACCCTCGGCGGCTATAGCACCATCTGGATGGCGCGCGAGCTTCCTGCAGACGGCCAACTCCTCACCCTGGAGGCCGACGCGCATCATGCCCAGGTGGCGCGGGAGAATCTGCAGCTGGCGGGCGTTGACCAGCGGGTCACGCTACGGGAGGGACCCGCGCTACAGTCCCTGGAGGCGCTTGGCGAATGTCCCGCTTTCGACCTGATCTTCATCGATGCCGATAAGCCGAATAACCCCCATTATCTGCGCTGGGCGCTACGTTATTCCCGCCCAGGAACCTTAATTATTGGCGATAACGTGGTACGCGACGGCGAAGTGGTCAACCCACAGAGCGCCGACGAGCGCGTTCAGGGCGTGCGTCAGTTCATTGAGATGATGGGCGCCGAGCCACGGTTGACGGCAACGGCGCTGCAAACCGTGGGCACTAAAGGCTGGGACGGCTTTACTCTGGCGTGGGTAAACGCTTAAGCGTGGACGCCTGACCAGTAGCCCCGGTAAGCGCAGCGCCACCGGGGACAACCAGCCAGGCTATGGGGTAATTTGCTCCATCGCCTGCAACACTCGCTTGTCCGAGATAGGATACGGGGTGCCCAGCTGCTGGGCGAAGAAGCTGACCCGCAGCTCCTCGATCATCCAGCGGATCTCCCGGACATCGTCGTCCTCACGGCGGTTCGGCGGTAGCTTATTCAGCCACTGCTGCCACGCCTGCTGCACGCTCTCCACCTTAAGCATCTGCGCCCGATCGCGGTGCGGATCGATAGCCATCTTCTCCAGACGCTTTTCAATCGCCTGCAGATAGCGCAGCGTATCGCCAAGACGGCGGAAACCGTTGCCGGTGACAAAGCCGCGATACACCAGACCCGCCATCTGCGCTTTGATATCCGACAGCCCCAGCGCCATGGTCATATCCACCCGGCCTTTCAGCCGTTTGTTGATATTGAACACCGCGGTGAGGATCTGCTCGACCTGTTTAGCGATCTCCACCACCGTGTCGTTGAGCTCGGCTCGCACTTTATCGTGCAGCTGACTAAAGCCCTCTTCCGTCCACACCGGACCGCCCGCCTCGTCGATAAGCTTATCAACACCGCAGGAGATGCAATCGTCAATCAGATCCAGCACTTTGCCGTACGGGTTAAAGTAGAGCCCAAGCTTGGCTTTATTCGGTAGTTTCTCGTGCAGATACTTAATCGGCGACGGGATGTTGAGCAGCAGCAGGCGACGCAGACCGCGCCACATGGCCTGCTGCTGTTCCTGTGGATTATCAAACAGCTTGATGGCCACGCTGTCGCGCTCGTCCACCAGCGCCGGCCAGGCTTTCACCTTATAGTTACCGCGCTTCTGTTCGTAACTTTCCGCCAGGGTGCCAAAGCTCCAGATATGCAGCCCGCTCTGCTCAATACCGTCATCAGCGACCGCCGACAGCGTCTCCTGCACTTTGCCCTTCAGGGCGTCTTTCAACGCCTGCAGCGAGCGCCCTTCCTGCAGCTTCTTGTTTTTATCATCCACCACCCGGAAAGTGATTTTCAGGTGATCGGGCACCTGATCCCACTGCCAGGCTTCGCGGTCGATGGTCACGCCGGTCATCTTACGCAGCTCGCGCTCCAGCGAATCGAGCAGCGGCAGCTCAAGCGGCGTCGCCCGGCCAAGAAACGCTTCCGCATAGTTGGGAGCCGGGACGAAATTGCGCCGTACCGGCTTTGGCAGCGATTTTATCAGCGCGATAATGAGCTCGCGACGCAGGCCAGGGATCTGCCATTCAAACCCGGCTTCCTCTACCTGGTTGAGCAGCGGCAGCGGAATATGCACCGTTACGCCATCGGCATCGGCGCCAGGTTCAAACTGATAGCTAAGCCGCAGCTTGAGGTTGCCCAGATGCCAGAAATTCGGGTAGTCCAGTTTACTGACCTGCTCCGCCCCCTCTTTAATCAGCATGCTCTTTTCAAAATTGAGCAAGTCTGGCGTTTCACGGCTGGCCCGCTTCCACCAGCTATCGAAGTGGCGGGCGGAGATGACATCGTGGCTAATGCGCTGGTCGTAGAACTCGAACAGCGTCTCGTCATCCACCAGGATGTCGCGGCGGCGCGACTTATGCTCCAGCTCTTCGATTTCCGCGCGCAGCTTCAGGTTATCGCGGAAGAAGGCGTGCCGCGTCTGCCAGTCGCCCTCTACCAGCGCGTGGCGGATAAATAGCTCACGACACAGCGCCGGATCAATCTGGCTGTAGTTGACCTTGCGCGCGCCAACGATCGGCAGGCCGTAGACGGTGACCTTTTCCGTCGCCATCACCGCGCCCTGCGACCGCTCCCAGTGCGGCTCACTGTATGAGCGCTTGATCAGGTGCTGCGCTACCGGCTCCACCCACTCCGGCTCAATGCGCGCGGCAATACGCCCCCACAGCCGGCTGGTCTCGACCAGCTCCGCAACCATCGTCCACTTCGGCGGCTTCTTGAATAGACCGGAGCCGGGGAAGATAGAGAACCGCGCATTACGGGCGCCGGTAAACTCCTGCTTATCGGCATCTTTCATGCCGATGTGCGACAGCAGACCGGTCAGCAACGCAGTATGGATCTCGCGATATTCCGCCGGCTCACTGTTGATCGGCAGGCCGAGCTCTTTCACCACCTGGCGCAGCTGGGTGTAGATGTCCTGCCACTCGCGCACGCGCAGATAGTTAAGAAAATCGACCCGGCACTGGCGGCGGAACTGATTCGACGACAGCGCCTTCTGCTGCTCGCCGAGGTAGTTCCACAGATTGACGAAGGCGAGGAAATCAGACTCTTTATCGTGGAAGCGGCGATGTTTTTCGTCAGAGGCCTGCTGTTTGTCCATCGGCCGCTCGCGCGGGTCCTGGATCGACAGCGCGGAGGTGATGATCATCGCTTCCCGCACGCAGCCGTGCTTCTGCGCCTCCAGCACCATGCGCGCCAGACGCGGATCCACCGGTAGCTGGCTGAGCTGGCGGCCCAGCGGGGTTAGCTTATAAGCCGTTGCCTGCGCATCGGTGGTGATGGCGCCCAGCTCTTCCAGCAGGCGTACGCCGTCCTGGATATTGCGCTTATCCGGCGCTTCGACAAACGGAAAGGCGGCGATATCGCCTAAGCCCAGGGCGGTCATCTGCAGGATGACCGACGCCAGGTTGGTGCGCAGAATCTCCGGGTCGGTAAATTCCGGGCGCGACAGGAAATCGTCTTCTGAATAAAGACGAATACAGATCCCTTCCGAAACGCGGCCGCAGCGGCCCTTACGCTGGTTGGCGGACGCCTGGGAAACCGGCTCGATCGGCAGGCGCTGCACCTTGGTGCGGTAGCTATAACGGCTGATACGCGCAGTACCGGGATCGATAACGTACTTAATGCCCGGCACGGTCAGCGAGGTTTCCGCCACGTTGGTCGCCAGCACGATGCGCCTTCCGCTGTGCGGCTGGAAGACGCGGTTCTGCTCGCTGTTGGACAGGCGGGCGTACAGCGGCAGCACTTCGGTATGGCGCAGATCCAGCTTATTCAGCGCATCGGCGGTATCGCGAATTTCCCGCTCACCGCTCATAAAGATCAGAATATCGCCGGGCCCTTCGCGCCCCAGTTCGTCAACCGCATCAAAGATCGCCTGTAACTGATCGCGCTCGGTATCGTCCGCCTCTTCCACTATCGGCCGATAGCGCACTTCCACCGGGTAAGTCCGCCCGGAGACTTCGATAATCGGCGCATTATTGAAATGCTTTGAGAAACGTTCCGGGTCGATGGTCGCCGAGGTAATGATGATTTTCAGGTCCGGGCGGCGCGGCAGGAGCTCTTTCAGATAGCCGAGCAGAAAGTCAATATTCAGGCTGCGCTCGTGCGCCTCATCGATAATGATGGTGTCGTACTGCATCAACAGACGATCCTGCTGGATCTCCGCCAGCAGGATACCGTCGGTCATCAGCTTAACCATGGTTTTTTCGCTGACGTGGTCGCTGAAGCGGACTTTATAGCCGATGCAGCCGCCCGGCTCGCTCTGCAGCTCTTCGGCAATACGATTGGCGACGGTCCGCGCCGCCAGGCGACGCGGCTGGGTATGGCCGATGAGTCCTTTCAGCCCGCGCCCCAGCTCCATGCAGATTTTGGGCAGCTGGGTGGTTTTACCCGAACCGGTCTCCCCGGCGACGATCACC
>OKCU01000152.1_pt1 | contig 11380 bp, 9 predicted proteins | sample 1612541 | NCBI WGS metagenome assembly OKCU01 (sample SAMN04436802, study PRJEB24849) | human gut metagenome | biome: human gut; feature: NICU; material: stool | host: Homo sapiens | place: USA: Saint Louis, MO | collected 2011-06-07
GCTGTTTGTCCGGCGTCAGGTTAACCACCAGGTCGGCCTGCGGGATCAGCTCTTCATAAGTGCCGACTTTGAAGCCGTTTTCAGTCGCTTTACGCCAGGAGGCGCGCTTCTCAGCGATCGCTTCTTTACGCAGCGCATAGGAGATATCCAGGCCGGAGTCACGCATGTTCAGACCCTGGTTCAGGCCCTGTGCGCCGCAGCCGACGATGACCACTTTTTTACCCTGAAGGTAGCTTGCGCCATCGGCGAATTCGTCGCGCGCCATAAAGCGGCATTTGCCCAGCTGTGCCAGCTGCTGGCGCAGGTTCAGTGTATTAAAGTAGTTAGCCATGTCTGTAACTCCGTGATGTTGTGTCGTGCTTATTGTTCGGTTCGCTTTTGCGAGAATGAACTTACTATATGACAGGAATTTTATTGCGGAAATTGATATATTCACAACGTCACGTTGCATTTTATGAAATACAAAACCGGGGAGTACGCGCCGTGGATTTACGCGATCTGAAAACCTTTCTGCATCTGGCGGAAAGCCGCCATTTTGGCCGCAGCGCGCGGGCCATGCACGTCAGCCCGTCGACGCTTTCGCGCCAGATCCAACGCCTGGAAGAGGACCTCGGCCAGCCGCTGTTCGTGCGAGATAATCGCACGGTGACCCTTACCGAAGCCGGGGAAGAGTTACGTACCTTTGCCCAGCAAACTTTATTGCAGTACCAGCAGCTTCGTCACGTCATCGATCAGCAGGGCCCTTCGCTCTCCGGCGAGCTGCACATCTTCTGCTCTGTCACCGCCGCCTATAGCCATCTGCCGCCGATCCTCGACCGCTTTCGCGCCGCGCACCCCTCGGTGGAGATCAAGCTCTCGACCGGCGACGCCGCCGACGCTATGGAGAAGGTCGTCACCGGCGAAGCCGACCTGGCGATTGCCGGTAAGCCGGAGACTCTGCCAGGGTCGGTGGCGTTTTCGATGCTGGAGAACCTCGCCGTGGTGTTAATTGCCCCGGCCCTTCCCTGCCCGGTGCGCAACCAGGTGACCGTCGAGCGCCCCGACTGGTCGACAGTGCCCTTTATCATGGCCGACCAGGGGCCGGTACGTCGGCGCATCGAGCTGTGGTTTCGGCGGCATAAAATCAGCAATCCGTCGATCTACGCCACCGTCGGCGGGCACGAAGCGATGGTGTCGATGGTCGCCCTGGGATGCGGCGTGGCGCTGCTGCCGGAAGTGGTGCTGGAGAACAGTCCGGAGCCGGTACGCAACAGGGTGATGATCCTGGAGCGCAGCGATGAGCAAACGCCGTTTGAGCTGGGTGTTTGCGCACAAAAAAAGCGGCTGCATGAGCCGCTTATTGATGCTTTCTGGAAAATTCTTCCCAACCACTAACCCGCGAGGAAAAAGCGGAATGCCGGGTTATGCGTTTCGTCGTGGCACTCATAGCCCAGCTCATTGAGACGAGTTTCAAAGTCCGGCTCGTGCTCGCCCAACTCGAAGGCCGCCAGTACCCGACCATAGTCAGTGCCGTGGCTGCGGTAGTGGAACAGTGAAATATTCCAGTGGGTGCCAAGGGTATGCAGGAATTTCAGCAGCGCCCCCGGCGATTCCGGAAACTCGAAGCTGAACAGCCGCTCCTGCAGCGCTTTTGACGGCCGGCCGCCGACCATATAGCGCACATGCAGCTTAGCCATCTCATCATCAGAGAGATCCACCACGCTGTAGCCGCCGTCGTTCAGTAACTGGAGGATCTCTTTGCGCTCTTCCAGGCCACGACTCAGGCGTACCCCGACAAAAATACAGGCGTCTTTGGCATCGGCAAAGCGGTAGTTGAACTCCGTCACTGAGCGGCCCCCCAGTAGCTGGCAAAACTTCAAAAAGCTACCTTTCTCTTCCGGGATCGTCACCGCCAGCAGCGCTTCCCGCTGTTCCCCGAGCTCGCAGCGCTCGGACACGTAGCGCAGGCCATGGAAGTTGACGTTGGCCCCGGACAGAATATGAGCCAGTCGCTCGCCGCGGATGTTATGCTGGGCGATATACTTTTTCATCCCCGCCAGCGCCAGCGCGCCGGAAGGCTCCGCCACCGCCCGCACATCTTCGAACAGATCTTTCATCGCCGCACAGATAGCATCGCTATCGACGGTGATGATATCGTCCAGATACTCCTGGCATAAACGGAACGTTTCATCGCCGATGCGTTTGACCGCCACGCCTTCGGCAAACAAGCCGACGCGCGGCAGATCCACCGGATGGCCTGCGTCCAGCGCCGCCTTCAGGCAAGCAGAATCTTCCGCCTCCACCGCGATCACTTTGATCTGCGGCATCAGCTGCTTGATCAGCACCGCCACGCCCGCTGCCAGACCGCCGCCGCCCACCGGGACGAATACGCGGTCAATATGGGCATCCTGCTGCAGCAGCTCCAGCGCCAGGGTTCCCTGTCCGGCGATGACCATCGGGTGATCGAACGGCGGCACCCAGGTAAAACCCTGCTGTTGCGCCAGCTCAATCGCTCTCGCCTTCGCTTCGTCAAAGTTGGCGCCGTGCAGCAGAACTTCGCCGCCAAAGCCGCGAACGGCATCGACTTTGATATCGGCGGTCGCTACCGGCATCACGATCAGCGCCTTAACGCCCAGCCGCGATGCGGAAAACGCCACGCCCTGGGCATGGTTGCCCGCCGAAGCGGTGATCACCCCGTGGGATTTCTGTTCGGCAGTCAGGCTGGACATCATCGCGTAAGCGCCGCGCAGCTTAAAGCTGTGTACCGGCTGGCGATCTTCACGCTTCACCAGAATAACGTTATCCAGCCGCGACGAGAGCTTATCCATTTTTTGCAGCGGCGTTTTCTGCACCGCTTCATAAACCGGCGCGCGCAGCACTGCTCGCAGGTACTCGGCGCCCTCAGGGGCGCCGGACAAGGGTTGTGAATCCGCCATGATTAGCCACCCAGCTTGGATTTATCGCGTACCGCGCCTTTGTCGGCGCTGGTCGCCAGGCTGGCGTAGGCGCGAAGGGCAAAGGAGACCTGACGCTGGCGATTCTTCGGCGTCCACGCCTGGTCGCCACGCGCCTCCTGGGCTTCACGACGCGCCGCAATTTCCGCATCGCTCAGCTGCAGCTGGATGCTGCGGTTCGGAATATCAATCGCGATCATGTCGCCATCTTCAATGAGCGCAATGTTGCCGCCGCTCGCCGCTTCCGGAGAGACGTGACCGATAGAGAGCCCTGAGGTGCCGCCGGAGAAACGGCCATCGGTGATCAGCGCGCACGCTTTGCCCAGCCCCATCGACTTCAGGAAGCTGGTGGGGTAAAGCATTTCCTGCATCCCCGGCCCGCCTTTCGGCCCTTCGTAGCGGATCACCACGACGTCGCCTTCCACGACTTTACCGCCGAGGATGGCCTCAACCGCATCGTCCTGGCTCTCATATACTTTCGCCGGACCGGTAAATTTCAGGATGCTGTCGTCCACGCCGGCGGTTTTCACGATACAACCGTTTTCTGCGAAATTGCCGTACAGCACCGCCAGGCCGCCGTCCTTGCTGTAAGCGTGTTCCAGAGAACGGATACAGCCTTCGGCGCGATCGTCATCCAGGGTATCCCAGCGGCAGTCTTGCGAGAACGCCTGGGTGGTACGGATGCCCGCCGGGCCGGCGCGGAACATTTTTTTCACCGCGTCGTCCTGGGTCACCATCACATCGTACTGTTCCAGGGTCTGCGGCAGCGTCAGGCCAAGGACGTTTTTGACCTCGCGATTCAGCAGCCCGGCGCGGTCCAGCTCGCCCAGAATGCCCAGCACGCCGCCGGCGCGATGCACATCTTCCATATGGTATTTCTGCGTGCTCGGCGCCACCTTACACAGCTGCGGCACTTTGCGGGAGAGCTTATCGATATCGCTCATGGTGAAGTCGATTTCAGCTTCCTGCGCCGCCGCCAGCAGGTGCAGAACGGTATTGGTGGAGCCGCCCATGGCGATATCCAGCGTCATAGCGTTCTCAAAGGCCGCCTTGCTGGCGATATTGCGCGGCAGCGCGGAAGCGTCATCCTGCTCGTAATAGCGTTTGGTCAGCTCCACGATACGTTTCCCGGCGTTTAGGAACAGCTCCTTACGATCGGCGTGGGTCGCCAGCAGAGAGCCGTTGCCCGGCTGTGACAGGCCCAGCGCTTCGGTCAGGCAGTTCATGGAGTTCGCCGTGAACATCCCGGAACAGGAGCCGCAGGTCGGGCAGGCGGAGCGTTCCACCTGATTACTCTGCTCGTCGGACACTTTCGGATCCGCCCCCTGAATCATCGCATCCACCAGGTCAAGCTTGATGATTTTATCTGACAGCTTGGTCTTCCCGGCTTCCATCGGGCCGCCGGAAACAAAGATCACCGGAATATTCAGGCGCAGGGAGGCCATCAGCATCCCCGGGGTGATTTTGTCGCAGTTGGAGATACAAACCATGGCATCAGCGCAGTGGGCGTTAACCATATACTCCACCGAGTCGGCGATCAGCTCGCGGGATGGCAGTGAATAGAGCATACCCCCGTGGCCCATAGCGATCCCATCATCCACTGCGATGGTGTTGAATTCTTTGGCCACGCCACCGGCGGCTTCAATCTGCTCGGCAACCAGTTTGCCGAGATCGCGCAGGTGCACGTGCCCGGGGACAAACTGGGTAAAGGAGTTAACAACGGCGATAATCGGTTTGCCGAAATCGGCATCGGTCATTCCGGTTGCGCGCCACAACGCGCGGGCGCCTGCCATATTGCGGCCATGTGTGGTGGTGGCGGAACGGTACTTAGGCATGCTCTTTTTACTCCCATCTGTGTTTATTAAATGGGACGGTGCGTGCCGTCCCATTTTTAATTACTTACTTACCGGATCCAACCAGCCCCATTTATCTTCTGTTTCACCGGTGAAGAGGCCAAAGAAGGCTTCCTGAATGCGTTTGGTTACCGGACCGCGACGGCCTGCGCCGACCTGGATGCCGTCCACGCTGCGTACCGGGGTGATTTCCGCCGCGGTGCCGGACATGAAGACTTCATCCGCCAGATACAGGGATTCACGGGACAACACCTGCTCGCGGACTTCGATACCAAGATCTTTCGCCAGTTTGATGATCGCGTCGCGGGTAATGCCCGGCAGCGCGGAAGAGGTGAACGGCGGAGTAAACAGCACGCCATCTTTTACCTCAAACAGGTTTTCGCCTGCACCTTCGGAGATATAACCGTTAACATCGAGGGCGATACCTTCCTGATAACCGTGACGACGCGCTTCGCTGCCAACCAGCAGAGAGGAGAGGTAGTTGCCGCCCGCTTTCGCCGCGGTTGGGATGGTGTTCGGCGCCGCGCGGTTCCAGGAAGAGACCATTGCATCGATCCCCTGCTCAAGCGCTTCTGCGCCGAGGTAGGCTCCCCATGGGAACGCCGCGATGATCACGTCAGTGTTGTAACCCGGAGGCGGGTTTACCCCCATGCCGACATCGCCAACAAACACCAGCGGACGGATATAAGCGCTGGTCAGATTATTGGTTCGAATGACTTCGCGGCAGGCTTCCATCAGTTCGTCGACGCTCTGGGAGACCGGGAAACGATAAATTTTGGCTGAATCATGCAGACGCTGCATATGTTCGCGATGACGGAACACCACCGGGCCTTTGTGCGAGTCGTAGCAACGGATCCCCTCGAATACCGAGGTACCGTAGTGCAGCGCATGGGACATCACATGAACTTTCGCTTCGCCCCACGGAACCATCTCGCCATTGAACCAAATGTAATCAGCTTTTTTCGTCGTCATTTTTCTTCCTTTGCGCTCAGGCGCGGATTTGTTGTGATGTGGGTTGCTGGATCTCGACGCAGGCAACGTCGACCAGTTTGCTTAATTGACTAAACAGTAATTCGACGGGCCGCGGGCTGGCAACGGTCAATTCGATATTTATGTTCTGTGCGTCCGGCGCGGTTTCCATGTTCATTGCGCAGATGTGGAAACCCCGGTGGCGGACAACGCGCAGCACGCGCTCTAAGGTTTCCGGATTGAAACGTGCCTGTAAAGCGACCTGATGTTGCATCATGATAATTTCTCCAGCATTTCAGAGTTACTGGCGCCGGGCGGCACCAACGGCCAGACATTCTCAAGTTCGTCGATTGAGACATGAAGCAGGTATGGCCCCTGGCTCGAAAGCATGGTGTCGAGTGCCGCTTCAACCTGGTCTTTACGGGTGATGTGTTGGCCAGGAATACCGAAGGCGCTGGCCAGCGTGAGGAAATCAGGGTTATCAGTCAGAGTGGTTTCGCTATAACGTTCCTGGAAAAACAGCTGCTGCCATTGTCGAACCATCCCTAACCGCTGGTTGTCGAGTAACACGATCTTCAGCGGTAACTGCTTGCGTTTAACGGTGCCCAGCTCCTGTACATTCATCATGAAGGAGCCGTCACCGGAGATACAGATCACCGTATCGTTAGGGCGCGCCACCTGGGCGCCAACGGCGGCCGGCAGGCCAAAGCCCATGGTGCCTAAGCCACTGGAGGTGATAAAGTTTTCCGGGCGGGTATAGGTCATATGCTGAGCCGACCACATCTGGTGCTGGCCAACGTCGGTGGTCACCACGCTGTCCGCCGGCTTGCGGTCGGAAAGCTGCTTCAGCAGCAGCGGCGCGTAGATTGCCTCACCGGGATGATCGTAACGCCAGGCATGCTCGGCACGCAGTGCGGCACTCCGCTCGCGCCAGCCATCGATAGCTAACGGCTGCTGCAGCGCCGGCAGCAGGCAGTTCAGATCGCCTGTCAGACCGATATGCGCCTGACGCAGCTTGTTCAGCTCCGCCGGATCGATGTCCATGTGGATCACTTTGGCATGCGGTGCGAAGGTATTGAGCTTACCGGTCACGCGATCGTCAAAGCGCGCGCCGACGGCGATCAGCAGATCGCACTCCTGTACCGCCAGGTTGGCCGCCTTAGTGCCGTGCATTCCCAGCATGCCGAGATAATAGGGATAATCAGCATCCACCACGCCCAGCCCTTTCAGGGTGCAGGTTGCCGGCATCCTGGTCACCGCCAGGAATTCGCGCAAAGCCGGTACCGCCTGCGCCATGCCGACCCCGCCGCCAACATACAGCATCGGTTGCTGCGATTGGGCCAGCATCTGCAGAGCCTGCGCCACTTCCGCCTGCGGAAATGCCATCTCATCGGCGACGGTAGAGAAATGGGGATCGAGGTCGCCCTGCGCCATCTGAATATCCTTAGGGATATCAACCAGCACCGGACCTGGACGGCCTGAGTTTGCCACCTGGAAAGCCTCAGCAATAACCCGCGGCAGTTCGTCCAGAGACTGCACAAGGAAACTGTGCTTAGTACAGGCCAGTGACAAACCGAGAACGTCTACTTCCTGGAACGCATCCGTGCCGATGAAGGGTGCGGCCACCTGGCCGGTGATGGCTACGATGGGAATAGAGTCAAGCAGGGCGTCCGCCAGGCCGGTGATCAGATTGGTCGCGCCCGGGCCGGATGTCGCGATACACACCCCGGTTTTACCGGTTGCTCGCGCATAACCAATGGCCGCCATGGCTGCCCCTTGCTCATGCCGGCACAGCAGGTGCTCCACGCCGCCGTCATACAGTGCATCGTAAACCGGCATAATTGCGCCACCCGGATAGCCAAAAACTGTGTCGACTCCCTGTGTCCGCAAAGCATGTACCACCCACTGCGCGCCATTCATAGTTAGTTCCCCGTCATAAATCGGGAGAAACAGAATTTTATGCTAAAAGTCATCATCTGCTCCTCGCTTAGGTTATTTCAGTTATAAAAAAACCCCCGGACCTTTCGGTGCGGGGGTCTTAGTTCGTTAAGGCTTGATTTCTAAGCCTTTCCTCGTCCAAGTGCAGCCCCGCACGGTGGGATAATAATCACCACCACGCTAATCACGACCAGGCTAATCACTCGTAGAAGGGCTGTCATTTTCTATACTTTCTGGCTTCTTGTTCGAAGGAATACCTAAAGAGTTACCACAGACATCACATAAAGCACAAGATTTTTTTATATTTTCGTTGCTGATCAGCCAAACGGTTTCAATAAAAATAATTGTTTTATATGAAAAAAAACAAAAATGAAAAAAATTCAGTTTTCTCACGCCTGCCGCGCTCTTCGGCGCCCTCTTTGCCAACATAGCTCTGTTTTGCGATCAAACGTCCATTTTCGGCTAAATGTAACGATATGCCGCGAAAAGTATGGATACGCAGTTCTAAATTCGCACTTTTTCCATTCTCGCTTTACGTCATGCCAACCATAATTCTTCTCTGTCCAGGAGGTTTTATGTCGCTCGCTATCGTCTATACTCGCGCGGCGCTCGGTATCGAAGCGCCATTGATTACCGTTGAGGTTCATCTCAGCAACGGTCTTCCTGGTCTAACTATGGTCGGGCTGCCGGAAACCACCGTGAAAGAGGCCCGCGACCGGGTCCGCAGCGCCATGATCAACAGCGGCTACGCTTTTCCTGCGAAGAAGATAACCATTAACCTGGCGCCAGCGGATCTGCCCAAAGAAGGCGGACGATACGATCTGCCCATCGCTCTCGCGCTTCTCGTTGCCTCAGAGCAGCTCAACACGACGCGACTGAATCAATATGAGTTTGTGGGCGAACTCGCCCTTACAGGTGGGTTACGAGGCGTTCCAGGGGCGATCCCCAGCGCAATGGAGGCCATCAAAGCCGGCCGGCGCATTGTCGTCTCCTCTGACAATGCGGCGGAGGTCGGCCTGATCGGCGGCAGCGATTGTCTGGTCGCCGACCATCTGCAGGAGGTTTGCGCATTTCTTGCGGGGCAGACATCGCTTTCGCCGCCTCTCGCCGAGGCGCCTGCTCGGGATGAACGCTACGAAGATCTGCTCGATGTTATCGGCCAGCAGCAGGGCAAACGAGCGCTGGAGATTGTGGCCGCCGGTGGTCACAACCTGCTCCTGATAGGCCCGCCCGGGACCGGGAAAACCATGCTAGCCAGCCGACTCCCCGGTCTCCTGCCGCCATTAAGCAATCAGGAAGCGCTGGAGAGCGCGGCCATACAGAGTCTGGTCAACCTCCACACCGCAAAGACGCGGTGGCGTCAGAGGCCGTTCCGCGCCCCCCACCATAGCGCCTCGCTGGCAGCGATGGTGGGCGGCGGCTCGATACCGGTCCCCGGTGAGATTTCCCTGGCCCATAATGGCGTGCTGTTTCTTGATGAACTGCCGGAGTTTGAGCGGCGGGTACTGGATGCGCTACGCGAACCCATTGAGTCAGGCAAGATCCACATATCACGCTCGCGCGCCAAAGTTGACTATCCGGCGCGCTTTCAGCTTATTGCAGCGATGAATCCAAGCCCGACAGGACATTATCAGGGTAAACATAATCGTGCATCGCCGGAGCAGACATTGCGCTACCTTGGACGCCTGTCAGGCCCCTTCCTCGACCGCTTCGATCTTTCCTTAGAGATCCCATTGCCGCCGCCAGGAATACTGAGTCAGGGCTCGCAGGGCGAAGAATCGAGCGCAACGGTCCGGCAGCGGGTGCTGGCGGCGCGTGAACGACAAATACTCAGGCAAAATAAACTCAATGCCCATCTTGAGAATCGTGAAATGAAGAACTGCTGCCGCTTAAGGCGGGAGGATGCTGTCTGGCTGGAACAGACGCTAACGCAGCTGGGGCTTTCTATTCGCGCCTGGCAGCGTCTGTTAAAGGTTGCGAGAACCATTGCCGATCTGGCAGAGGTTGAAGAGATTGAACGCTGTCATTTGCAGGAGGCGCTCAGCTATCGGGCAATTGATCGGATGCTCAACCATCTGCAGAAAATGATGGCGTAAAAAAAAGGGCTTACGCCCTTTTTTCTTAGTCATCGCTTTCGGTGTAATCGTCAGCGCCTTCCATCTGCGGTTTGCCGCCGGACAGAGTATGGAAACGCTTCGGCCGCTTGATACGCGCCATATACTTAATCCATACGCGTTCTGCTTCCGTCACCGGCTCACGTTCACCACGGCACACCGAGACAAATTGTTTTTCATCTTCGGTAACAGGTTCGCGCTTACCCAGTTCCAGTTCGTTAAAGGCATAACCATGACGTTCCAGCAGTTGCGCCTCTTTGATGGTGAAATCACCGTGACGGGAGAACCCGCGTGGATAATTTTTATTGTCGAAAAAACGATTAGTCGTCGTAAAGCTTTCCGCCATCCTACACGCTCCTGATTCTTTGGCCGAGCTATTTATGGCGCGGAGTATTAGTTACGCTTGACAGAGCGTCAAACAAAACATTTAAATCATCACGACAAATAATTTTGTGGAGAACGGTGTGGATACGGAATTGCTCAAGACTTTCCTGGAAGTGAGTAGAACTCGTCACTTTGGGCGAGCAGCAGAGGCGCTTTACCTGACACAGTCAGCAGTCAGCTTTCGTATTCGTCAGCTGGAAAATCAACTTGGTGTGAATCTGTTCACCCGTCATCGTAATAACATCCGCCTGACGACCGCCGGCGAAAAGCTCCTCCCCTATGCCGAAACGCTCATGAATACCTGGCAGGCTGCGCGCAAGGAGGTGGCACACTCTTCGCGACATAATGAATTCTCCATTGGGGCCAGCGCCTCCCTGTGGGAATGTATGCTTAACAGCTGGCTCGGTACCCTCTACAGCGCACCTTACAATCTCCAGTTTGAAGCCCGTATCGCGCAGCGGCAGTCGTTGGTTAAACAGCTTCACGAACGCCAGTTGGATCTGCTGATCACCACCGAATCGCCGAAGATGGATGAATTAAGCAGCCAGCTGTTGGGTAATTTTACTCTTGCCCTGTATTGCGCATCGCCTGCAAAAAACAGAAATGAATTGAATTACTTGCGCCTTGAATGGGGGCCTGATTTTCAGCAAAACGAAGTGGGACTGATAGGAAGCGATGATGTTCCGCTGCTCACGACCTCTTCAGCTGAACTGATCTATCAGCAATTATCGCGCCTGAACGGCTGCTGTTGGCTACCTGTTCGCTGGGCGAAAGAGAAGCATGGGTTACATACGGTCATGGACAGCGCTACGTTATCCCGTCCACTTTATGCGATCTGGTTACAAAATAGCGATAAGCAGGCGCAGATCCATGAGATCCTGAAAAACCCTATTCTGGAATAAACGCTACTCTCCATGGACGGAGATCAGCAAGGTATTTTCGTCGGGGATATTGCCAATGGAGATTAGAGATAAAAAAAAATCCTTTGCCTGAGCAAAGGATTCTTATAAATGGCAGGGGCGGAGAGACTCGAACTCCCAACACCCGGTTTTGGAGACCGGTGCTCTACCAATTGAACTACGCCCCTAAAATTTTCTTACCACTAAGCCTGCTATTTGAGCAGGCTTAATGTTAAATAAGTGGCGGAACGGACGGGACTCGAACCCGCGACCCCCTGCGTGACAGGCAG
>OKCU01000153.1_pt1 | contig 11294 bp, 8 predicted proteins | sample 1612541 | NCBI WGS metagenome assembly OKCU01 (sample SAMN04436802, study PRJEB24849) | human gut metagenome | biome: human gut; feature: NICU; material: stool | host: Homo sapiens | place: USA: Saint Louis, MO | collected 2011-06-07
TTGCGCTCGTTGCGGGACTTAACCCAACATCTCACGACACGAGCTGACGACAGCCATGCACCACCTGTGAACCAGCCCCACAAGGAGGCATACCCATCTCTGAGCACTCCCAGTCCATGTCAAACCCAGGTAAGGTTCTTCGCGTTGCATCGAATTAATCCGCATGCTCCGCCGCTTGTGCGGGGCCCCGTCAATTCCTTTGAGTTTTAGCCTTGCGGCCGTACTCCCCAGGCGGGGTACTTAATGCGTTAGCTACGGCACGGAATCCGTGGAATGGACCCCACACCTAGTACCCACCGTTTACAGCGTGGACTACCAGGGTATCTAAGCCTGTTCGCTCCCCACGCTTTCGCTCCTCAGCGTCAGGAAAGGTCCAGAGAACCGCCTTCGCCACTGGTGTTCCTCCTGATATCTGCGCATTCCACCGCTCCACCAGGAATTCCATTCTCCCCTACCTTCCTCAAGTCAACCCGTATCGAAAGCACGCTCAGGGTTAAGCCCCAAGTTTTCACTTCCGACGCAATCAACCACCTACGAGCTCTTTACGCCCAATAAATCCGGACAACGCTCGCACCCTACGTATCACCGCGGCTGCTGGCACGTAGTTAGCCGGTGCTTCTTCTGCAGGTACCGTCACCACAAGCTTCGCCCCTGCTGAAAGCGGTTTACAACCCGAAGGCCGTCATCCCGCACGCGGCGTTGCTGCATCAGGCTTCCGCCCATTGTGCAATATTCCCCACTGCTGCCTCCCGTAGGAGTCTGGGCCGTATCTCAGTCCCAATGTGGCCGGTCGCCCTCTCAGGCCGGCTACCCGTCAAAGCCTTGGTAAGCCACTACCCCACCAACAAGCTGATAAGCCGCGAGTCCATCCAAAACCGCCGAAGCTTTCCAACCCCCACCATGCAGCAAGGATTCCTATCCGGTATTAGCCCCAGTTTCCTGAAGTTATCCCGAAGTCAAGGGCAGGTTACTCACGTGTTACTCACCCGTTCGCCACTCGAGTACCCCCGAAGGGGCCTTTCCGTTCGACTTGCATGTGTTAAGCACGCCGCCAGCGTTCGTCCTGAGCCAGGATCAAACTCTCCAATGAAAAAATATCACCCACCCACACACAGTGCAGGCAACGGTGTCACAAGAGAATCCAAAACACTAACCCCAAACACTGACCAAAAAAATTCAGTCCATGTCCAGAATCACAAAGGAATTCATAAACAAATCCGACACATCCATAGATGCATCAAAAAATCATTGACTATCAAAGACACACTGTTGAGTTCTCAAGCATCACACCCACCAGAACAACCCCACCAACAAGCAGGACCACCCCAAGGCGACCCGACCAACCCTACCACACCAACCCCAACCCCGCAAAACCCGCGGTTTCAAGATCAGCCAGCAAAACCAGCCACAATCAGACCACCACCAACAAAGGCAGCAACCCAATCAACCTTACCGAAGCCGTTCCTCGCCGTCAAATCCGTTGAGTTGGGATTCAGTTCGGTTGCCATCCGAGAACCGCTTGAAGCAGCCCGGACAGCTCGGGAAACATTACACATGGTTGAGCGTCGATGCAAATTCGGCCGCCCCTGTCGTTATAACCCCTTGTCAGGACCGGCTCAGTGGAAGTCGCGGGATCTCGTGGATACCGATAGGTCAAGTGCTTCCAACCGATCTGCCTGCAAACTCATCACCCCCTCGTCGCCTCTTTCCAGGATCCCCCGCACCACCAAGGCTCGCGACGTCCGGGCCACACGTCGGTGATGCCTCCATGCCCCCGGGGTGACGATGACGTTGAGCAGACCGGTTTCGTCCTCCAAGTTGAGGAAGGTCACTCCCCCAGCCGTCCCAGGTCTCTGTCTATGGGTAACGACTCCAGCAACTTCTATACGTCGTCCAGCCTCAACGTCACCCAGCCGGTCAACTCGCACCACACCTCGTCGATCAAGGACGCCCCCGACGTGGCGAACAGGATGGTCTGCTGTGCTGATTCCGGTGGCACGGATATCGTCACCTAGGAGATCCAGCTGAGTGGGTTCGGGAAGCAAAGGCGGTTGGGTCGCCACCTGAACATCCAGCTGGCCCGGTGCCACACCGTCGATCTGACCGATTTGCCACAGAGCACCGCGTCTGGAACCCACCAGGTCGTCGAAAGCACCGGCCAGGGCGAGGGCCTCCACCTCTTCCTCACTCAGTTCAACCCGACGAGCGAGATCGTCGAGGCTGGTGAAAGGTTCGCGGTCCCGCTCTTCAATAATCCGGGTGGCTGTCTCGGCACTGATGCCGGAGACGTCAGAGAGGCCCAACCGCACCGCGAAGTAGGTGTCTCGACGATGGCCACCGTCATCACGTCTGGGATCAAAAGGACCGATCTCGGACTCCTCGTGGTCATGAAGGCAGTCGTCCGTCCCCGTCTCGACACCACCGTCACGGGAACCCAGCAGTTCCATGTCAGCTCCTACTGACGACTTCGTCAGATCTGGACGTCGAGTCACCACACCATGTCGTCGAGCATCAGCCACCAGAGTCGCCGGGGAATAGAACCCCATCGGTTGGCTGCGCAGCAGGGCCGCAAGATAAGCCGCTGGGTAATGCAGCTTGACCCAGGCTGAGGTATAGACCAGTCCGGCGAAGCTCAAGGCATGAGACTCGGCAAATCCAAAATTTGCGAAAGACTCGATGCGGGCATAGATGTCCCGGGCAGTGACGTCGTCAATCCCATTGGCTGCCATCCCCTCGAAGAGCTTGGCACGCAGGGAGTCAATGCGCTCCACCCCACGTTTGGACCCCATCGCTCGACGCAGCAGGTCAGCGTCAGCAGCCGTGCAGTTACCGACTGTCGTAGCCATTTGCATGAGCTGCTCCTGGAAGAGCGGGATCCCCAGGGTGCGCTTGAGCACTGGTTCAAGCAGAGGGTGGGGATAAGTGATCGGTTCAGCACCCGTGCGTCGTCTGATGTAGGGATGCACTGCCCCTCCCTGCACCGGGCCAGGGCGGATGAGTCCGATCTCCACGGCCAAGTCATAGAAACACCGTGGCTTGAGCCGAGGCAAGGTGCCGATCTGGGCCCGGCTCTCCACCTGGAAGATACCGATGCTGTCACCGCGGCACAACATGTCGTAGATCCCGGGCTCATTACGCGGGATCGACGCCAGGGTCCAAGAGCGTCCGCAGTGCCGGGAGATGAGATCGAAGGAAATACTCAGTGCCGAGAGCATTCCCAACCCCAGCAGGTCGAACTTCACCAACCCCATCCAGGCACAGTCCTCCTTATCCCACTGCAGCACCGTGCGACCAGGCATCCGGGCTGGCTCGATCGGACAGATGCGTTCCACTGGTTCCTGGGTCAGCACCATTCCGGCCGAGTGGATGCCCAGGTGACGCGGTAGCCCCATCACCTGCTGGGCGAGGGCGACGACGTCGGCAGGAATCTCGGGGCCCTCGGAGCTCCGGGAGCCCGGCACCACTGATCGTCTCTCCATCTGACGCGACCACGCGTCCTGCTGCCCTTGGGAATAACCGAGGGCTTTGGCCGTGTCCCGGATGGCACTGCGCGGCCGATAGGTGATGACGTCAGCCACCTGGGCAGCGTCGCGGTGCCCGTACTTGGCGTAGACGTACTGGATGACCTCCTCACGACGTCGAGCGTCGAAGTCGACATCGATGTCAGGCTCCTCCTCGCGCAGCACCGACAGGAACCGCTCGAAGGGCAAGCCGTAAAACACCGGATCGACGACGGTGATGCCCAGCACGTAACAGACCGCCGAGGCCGCTGCTGATCCACGTCCTTGACACAAGATCCCCCGGGACCGGGCGGACTCCACGATGTCGGAGACGATGAGGAAGTAGCCGGCAAAGTCTCGGGCTTCGATGAGATCGAGTTCCGTGGCCAGTCGGTCCTTGGCCGCCGGATCGTCCCCATAGCAGCCCTGACGCCCCTCCTCCACCAGATGACGCAGCCAACTGATGGGAGTGTGACCTTCGGGCACCTTCTGATCGGGCAGACCCGGACGCACCGACCTCAGTTGAAAAGCCGTCCTCTCAGCCACCGCCACAGTGTTGTCCACCGCATCTCGATGACGGCTGAACAGATCTGCCATCTCCACCCCGCTACGCAGCCTCGCCACCGGGCCAGGAGGAAGCCAGCCGTCCATCTCGTCAAGACTGCGTCGAGCTCGCACCGCTGACAGAGCGCAGGCCAGCTCGAACTGTTCAGCACTGGCGTAGTGGGCAGCTGTCGTCGCCACTGTTGTCAGGCCGTGACGACCCGCCAGCTCAGCGAGGACGTCGTTGTCACGGGAATTGGTGGGAGCGCGATGATCGGTCAGCTCGACCAGGACGTTGTCAGTGCCGAAGAGATCAATCAGGTGATGAAGCTCGGCCTCGGCCTGCGGCACTCCCCTGGCCAGCCCTTGTCTCACTGCTCCTTTGCGACACCCGGTGAGGACAGTCCAGTGCCCGTCGGCCACCTCGGCCAGATGATTAAGATCATGGACCGGATGACCTTTCTGCCCTCCCTCGGCCAGATAGGCGTCGGTGAGGGCGCCTGCCAAGCGGCGATACCCCTCCGGACCGTTGGCCAGCACGAGCAGGTGGCTGCCCACCGGATCAGCCACCCCGTTCTGAGGCTCCGGCACTCCAATGGACAACTCCGACCCGATGATGGTGGGAAGGCCACAGGTTTCAGCCGCTTCAGCCATCCTGACGACTCCGTAGAGGCCGTCATGATCGGTCAGGGCCAGCCCTGACAACCCCAACTCCACCGCCCGGGTGACGAGGTCCTCCGGGCTGGAGGCACCGTCAAGGAAGCTGTAGGAGGAGTGACAGTGCAGCTCGGCATAGGGCACCACCGGCCCCTCGGGTCGGAGGGGATGACGGTCAAAGGGTTTACGGACGCGGCGATAGCCGGTCTGATCAGCATGGCTGTCCTGATGACCATTGGGAGGACGCCGTCCCGAGATGCGTCTTTCCAACTCTCTCCACGGAATCGGAGGATTGTGGTAACTCACCCCGATCACGCCTCGTCGTAACGAGCCTCGACCCACCAGCGGTCAGCCGATCCCGCCAACACCCACGCCTGTTGGTCCTCGGTGACCAGCTGCACTCGCTCCACGGAGACGGCCGGGGTGCTCCACCACCTTTGGTGCACCGGCCATGGCCCGGCCCATGCGATGACGCGCCGTCGCGACGTGCCGTCGTGAAACCATCCCGGGCTGATCGACGGTAGGTCGGACGATGTCGTCAGTGGCATGCCGTCGGTCGTCTCCAGCCGGGCTGGCAGCGGACGGGAATACACGATCCCGGGAGCTGGACCGTCGAGGTGGCCCGGCCAGGGGCGATCCACCGGACGCGCGTCCTCGGCAACCGTCCCGAAAGGAACCAGTCGGCGTCGGTCCTTGAGCATCCGACCACCGGCGACTTCTCCCACCAGGACCCCTTCGGGGCCCAGCCTCTCCTGCAACTGGGAGATGACGTGGACGAGATGCTCGGCGGGCCTGGCCCCAAACAATCCCTCGGCCGCCTCGCCCGCACGATGGATGGTGGGAACGATCCGCACCGCCTCAACGCCAGACTGGCAGAACTCATCAGCACCGAACTCGTCAATGCCACGCGGAAGGTCATCGAGTTGACGCGACAGCCGAGCCAACAGATCGTCACCGCTGAACTGCCACGGTTGACGCCAGGTGCGCTCAGACAATCCCGTGGTGGCTCGGATGAGAATGCGGGCCTGGGAACATACCCGGCCGTCGGCTGCCAAATTTGCCATGAACTCCTCCACCACAGGACGCACCACGGTCACCACCTGTGCGCCGAAAGGTTCCGGATCGTCAAGGACGACTTCCATGGCGTCGTCGTCCTCGGGCCGGTGTGCCGACAGCACAGCGGCGTCCATGCCACGTGCCCAATCGTGGGCGCGCTGACCAACCTCCGCGAACCGCTGGACGACATGTTGACGGTCCAGACCGGCGAAGGAGCCAACAGTCGTCAGACCGAGCTGGCGCAAGGTCCGAACCAATGCCTCATCGGCTTGTCCGGTACGCGCCAGAACCGAGACGTCGCGGGGAGCCAGGAAGTCCCTGGACGTCCCGGGACTGAGGATCCTCGGGTCATGACTCTCGGGGCCGGCCACATCGGTGGCAGCCACCTCTGCTGCGAACAGTCCGTCCGCCACCGAAATTCCCGCATCCGCGTACCCGATCCGAGTCAGCACCTCGGACATGCGCTGCGCAGCGGCGCGTTCCCCACCATAAAAACGAGCAACTCCGCGAGCAGCCACCGCGGCCACCCCTGATCGCACTACGTGGACCGAAGGCGCCACTGACCTCTCAATCTCGCGAACCACCTCGTCGAAGAGGACCTCCTCAGAGGCAGGATCGTGAGACACGACAACGGCGTCTGGACAGCGCAACTGGGCAGCTCTCACTCGCAAACCAGGGACCACTCCTTCCTCGGCTGCTCGGGAACAGCAGTCGACGACGACCCCGCGATCGACGACCAGAAGAGGGGCATCCCCAGACTGACGTCGAGACGCCGCCACGATTCGCCACCCGGGAATCACTGCCATGAGGACACGAACCGGGGCTGCACTGAGCCGTTCAGCAAACATCAGTCACCTCCTCGGCAGGATGCACCCCGGTACCGGTACGAACGAGCCGCACGGAATGGTTGTGGTGATGCCTCACCACCGTCACCTCAAGTTCCTGAGCCGACAAACAGCCATACCCCTGGCCGAGCCCTTGCCACCCCATGGTGCGGACGTCAATTCGAGCAGCAGGGTTGGGCCACGGTCCCAGCACCACCAAGGTCGAGCCCCGAGAACGCAGCCTGGCCGTCAATCGTCTGCTGGCCGCCATCGGCAATGGTGGTGGGGCCGTGGCGAGAACGACGTCAAGGCCCTCGACGAGGGTGGCCACCGTCTCAAGCCAGTTCCCCGGATGGGGCACGAGCACCAACCTCGACAATTCCACCCCCCACTGCCGAGCTGCCTCGACACTGAGTTCGGGAAGTCCGACCACCCCACACCAGCCATGGGTGAGAAGCCCCAGCCCGACTGAGGACGCACCATCCAGCCGGTACACCGCGGGCATGAGTCCACCGGGGAAAAGAGGCTGAAGCAACGGGTGGATGGCATGTCCGTTGGGAACCTCCAGACCATCGACACCACGGCTCACCAACTCCTCGATGTCAACCATTACGCACCCCCTCGTCCGGCACTCGTCAGCCCCTCGTAGCTGACGGGAATTACCGTGACACGCGTGCCCGACAGGTTTCCCGACACCCATCTGGAACAACAACGAACAACCTTGTCAACCAGTTTTTGGAGACCGTAGAAACCTCCTCGTCGTCGGCGAATCGCACCAGGACCGTCCCCCCCTCCTGCCATGATTGGGACCATGACCTCGTCACCTGGAAGACACCGCACCTCCCCGCGGCTGCAACTGGCCCTGCTGGCCGGGAGGACAGCTGCAACAGCCTCTCGCCTGGCCGGGAGGGGCTCAGGAGCATCAATCCGTGGTCGGGTGACGATGACGTTGGCTCCCCGCGCCTTGCCCGAGCTGCTGGCAGACCGTCGCGTCGCCAGTGTCACCGGCACCAACGGCAAGACCACGACGACCCATTTCCTCACCGCCGCGGTGAAAGCTGGGACTCCTGACGGCCAACGAAACGTCGTCACCAATGCCGATGGGGCCAACCTGCATCACGGCATCGTCTCGGCCCTGGGAGAAGCCCCTGACGCCACCATCGCCGTGTTGGAGACCGACGAGAGAGTCGTCGCCGACGTCGTCGCGATGGGCAACCCGGAAGTACTGGTCCTGCTCAACTTCAGCCGTGACCAGCTCGACCGTAACCACGAACTGACCTTCCTGGGACGCGACTGGCGCGCTGCCCTGGAAGGGGCCGCCGAGCATGGCCCGACAGTGGTCGCCAATGCCTGCGACCCACTCATCGTGTGGGTGTGCCAGAAGGCTCGTCAGGTCATCTGGGTGGACACCAAGCCTCGCTGGACCGCTGACTCGACGCTGTGTCCCAACTGCGACGCCGTCCTCACCCATGGCGAGGACGGATGGGATTGCCCCGGATGTGAGCTGAGTCAGCCTGCTGCCGACTGGTGGGTAGAGGACCACGACGCCGTCGAGGCCTCCGGGAGACGATTCCACCTCGATGTCCAGGTGCCCGGTTCCTTCAACCTCACCAACGCCACCTGTGCCCTTGCCGCGGCCATCCACATGAGCATCCAGCCCGAGGACGCGCTGCGCGGGATCGCCACGGTGGAGTCCCCCGCCGGCCGCTATGCCACCTGCACCATCAGCGGCACCCATTGCCGCCTACTGCTGTCGAAGAATCCCGCCGGCTGGACCGAATCCCTGCCGCTGACGACCTCCGATCCGCTGGTACTCGCCATCGATGCGGTGGCCGCCGACGGTAAGGACGTCTCCTGGCTGTGGGACGTTGATTACGAGCAGCTGGTCGGACGAACCGTCATCTGCACCGGCCCGCGTGCCCTCGACCTGGCCGTCAGGCTGCAATACGCCGGAGTGGAGCACGTCGTCATCGAGGGTCTCGCCCAGGCCCTCAGCTCCCCACTGCTGGCCGGCAAATGGGACTCTGACCATCCCGTCGACGTGCTGTCGACCTACACCCCCTTCCAGAAACTGCGCCGACTCGGAGGACTGACATGAACACCGACCGTCCCAAGATCGTCCTGCTGTACCAGTCCTTGTTGGGCATCTACGGCGACCACGGCAATGCAGTCGTCCTCACCAAGAGGCTGCAATGGCGCGGCATCGACGCCGAGCTCGTCACCGTCGAGCCCGGTCAGAAGGTGCCCACTGACGGGGCCGTCTATCTGCTGGGAGGCGGCGAGGACACCGCCCAGATCACCGCTGTCCGGGAACTCAAGGCCGATGGCGGACTGTTCACCGCCCTCGACGACGGCGCAATGCTCTTCGCGGTGTGCGCCGGCTACCAGATCTGCGGCAGGTCCTTCACCATCGGAGCCCGTGACGAGGTCATTGCGGGACTCGGGCTTCTCGACGCCGAGACCCGACGCGGCCCGGAGCGTGCCGTCGGGGAGGTTCTGCACATCTGGACCCAGCCCGACGGGAACACCTGCCCGATCACCGGTTTCGAGAACCACGGTGGCTGGACAGAACTTGGTTCTGACGCCAAGCCGCTGGCTGCTGTCGAGGTTGGTTGGGGCAACGGCAACCATCGCGACGAAGGAGCCGTGCAGGGGCGTGTCATCGGCATCTACCCGCACGGACCAGTTCTCGCACGCAACCCTCAGCTCGCCGACCATGTGCTCGAAATAGCCCTAGGACGCCATTTGGAGCCCCTCGACCTGCCCGAGATCACGGCGTTGAGACAGCGTCGAATCGATGCCGCACGCACTGGTCGGCCATGAACTCGTCACCTCGATTTTGCATCTTGGCCGAAGTCCGCTAATGTTTTTTCTCGCCGGCGCTGCTAGCTCAATTGGCAGAGCAGCTGACTCTTAATCAGCGGGTTCAGGGTTCGAGTCCCTGGCGGCGCACCGAAACGGAAGCCGTTCCATACTGGAGACAGGATGGAACGGCTTCCTTCATGTTCGCATCCTGTACTCCTAATTTACCTTCTCCCGAGGCCAGAGATTGTCCAGTCACCAGCAGACGGCAATCCCAGGACACCGCTCGGAGCAATACCCTCCTTCCACAACGATTCAGACTGATCCAGTCATCTACCAACACCGCTCTGACCACCCCGGTGGAGGGAACGCCCCTCAATCCCACTTGTCGTGCACAATCATTCGGGTTCATCGCAAAACGACGTGCACACATGCCGGACAGTCGGTGTAATGTCCTGCCTGAGGTTATGACCTATCGCACCCGTAGGAAATCGCTGATGCGTACGTGATGTCGCTGTCGACATCGCCCAGTTCAAGGAGGAAGAAGTCACATGACGCACTACACACACTCCCGCCGGGCCTTCATCCAGGGCTCCGTCGGAGCACTGGCGCTCGGTGCCTTGGCAGCTTGTTCCAACGGAGACTCGAAGGACTCCGGATCCAATAAGCCCGCAGCCAAGGGCGCAGACTTCACTGGTGAGGGCCCCATCAGCTGGGTGCAGGGCAAGGACTTCTCCGGTGGAATGGTCCAGAAGCGCATCGATGAGTGGAACAAGAAGTACCCCAAGGAGAAGGTCACTCTCATCGAGCTGTCCTCGGAGGCCGACCAGCAGCGTCAGTCCTTCATCAACGCCGCTCAGACGAACTCTGCCGCCTACGACGTCATTGGCCTCGATCTGGTGTGGGTTGCCGAGTTCGCGGCTAACCGCTGGATCGTGGAGATCCCGCAGGACATGAAGCCCGAAGGCGTCATTGACTCGGTGTGGGAGACCGGTTCGTACCGCGGCAAGCAGTTCGCCGTTCCGTATGCCACTGACGCCTCGATCATGTACTACCGCAAGGACTTCCTCGAGAAGGCCAAGGTCGAGGTTCCCAAGACCTGGGAAGACGTCAAGAAGGCCACCGAGGCCGTCCGCAAGCTCCCCGGCATGCAGGACATCGGTGGGTTCGGTGGCCAGTGGGCCAAATATGAGGGCCTCACCTGCAACATCTCTGAATTCATCAACACCTGTGGTGGTGCGATCGTCGACGACTCCGGGAAGGTGACCGTCGACTCCCCCGAGTCCATCAAGGGCATCCAGACCGCCGTCGACGCCTTCAAGTCCAAGCTCATCCCGACCGCAGCCCTGGAATGGAAGGAGGAGGACAGCCGTAACGGCTTCGAGTCCGGCAAGGTCCTCTTCCTGCGCAACTGGCCTTACCAGTACGGCAACGACATGAAGGAACTCGGACCCGACAAGTTCGGCGTCGCCCCGCTGCCCTCCATCGACGGCAAGGACTACATGCCGACCCTGGGCGGCCACAACTGCGCCATCACCTCCAACTGCAAGAACAAGGCCACGGCCCTCAAGTTCGTCAAGTGGTGGACCAACCAGGAGTCCGAGCAGTACAACCTCGAGAAGCAGTCCAACGCACCGATCTACGGCGAGTTGTACACCAAGGACGAGAACGTCAAGAGGCTCCCGTACCTGCCGACCCTGAAGGCCTCTCTGGACAGCGCCAAGGGCCGTCCGCATGCCGTCGCCTACGGTGACGTCACCGCGGCCATCCAGGACGCCATCTACCCAGCTCTCCAGGGCAAGACGGACGCCGAAAGCGCTGCCAAGCAGCTGGCCGACAAGCTGAAGACGATCATCAAGAATTGATCGTCACGCAGAACTAACCACACGGATACGGCGGGGCGGGTCACTCA
>OKCU01000171.1_pt1 | contig 9709 bp, 7 predicted proteins | sample 1612541 | NCBI WGS metagenome assembly OKCU01 (sample SAMN04436802, study PRJEB24849) | human gut metagenome | biome: human gut; feature: NICU; material: stool | host: Homo sapiens | place: USA: Saint Louis, MO | collected 2011-06-07
CGGGGAGGTGAGGTGTGGCGGGCGTTGAGCCCGCCACTTTCATTGCCGCTGGTGAGAAATCGTTTCGGGTGATAACAGCGACAGGTGGAACAAAAGCGGAACAAGATCGTCCGGGATAGTGTCGGTGGCGCAGCCCAGACTTATCTCTGTCACTGCATGAACCAGTGCTAACGGCTTTGTCATGGAGTGACGTGTGTGCTCGGTGTGCGTGCCCACGCCATCACAACGAATGACAATGGGCCATTGGGGCCGCATTGATGAACAAAGGAGTGATTGATGTCCGAGACTTCTGCCGAACTGACCTTTAAGATGTTGCTGGAGGCTTGTAGTCCAGGAGGTGCCAGCAACCTGTCCGTGACGACTGAGCTGGAACCAGCTGCTGGCCTCCATGCCGGGGTCGCACCGGCACGATATGTACGCGGCAACAAGGGCACTTACGCCTATGAGCCTCGGTTTGTCGATGGGGAGCCCCAGCGATGCGTCGTTCTCGAAAGTAAGGGCGGGTTCCTGAACCTTCTCGAGGACGCACTTGGCTCCGCCATCTTCGACGAGGACGGCCCGCTCAAACTGACGCCGCGCATGAGCGTCACCTACGACAATGGCCAGTCCATGGCTGATTACGAAGCGCCCCACCGTGCGTTCGATGGCCACTTCCGGGCGGGGTACATCGACGGCAAGCCCGTCACCGCGAACCCGCGTTACCGTGCTCTTCGCGACTGCACGGCGATCAACATGAAGCCGCTCCTCGAGACCTCCCCGGTGAGCTTGCTATTCGGCGCGTGGGACTCGAGCAGGAAGGCCCATCAGGTTCGTGTTCGTTCGGCCATGACCGGCGAGATCATTGGTGTCCTCGCAGATCAGAACTCCACTACCACCCCCGAGCGTGGCGCTGCCCGCGTCGACCCGATTGCTGCGAGCGTCCAGCTGTCTGCGAAGGACATGCTGGCCCTCGTCGATCAGCAGGCCGATGAGTTCAGCGCGAAGACGGTCGCCAAGCTTCGTGACGAGGCGGCCAAGGCCAAGAAGGGAGCGATTTCAGGATCGTCCCTGGGGCTGGGCGCAATCCCGCCGTCACTGGAGAGCCTTGGTTTTGTTTCCTGCAAGCGCATCATCCGATCGACTGTTCTCAGCTTCAGTGCCCTCCGGCAGCTCCGCTTCGGAGGAGACACGGAGTCCGACGTGGCTTGCCGCGCTCTGCTGGCTGCCCTCGGCCTGGCCAGCCTCGCGCGATCCAACGAGGAACTGGTCATACGAGCCAACTGCGACCTGCGCGAGTCCGAGGCGCCTCACTTCGAGCTGGACTGCCGTAACGGAGAGGTCCAGACCTTGTCCCCGATCCTTCGGGAGCAGGCAGACGCACTTCTCGATCAGGCGATTTCGCACGCCCGCAACGCGGCTGGAATCTCCTGGAACGGCGAGGAGCTCGCGATCGTCGGTAACCCGATCGTCATCAGCGGTGCAACCGCCGAGGCCGAGGACGAGTGACCGTGACCGCGTTCACCATCACCGCTCGTTTCCCGTTAGGGGTTTATCAAGGGCATTCGCCCGACGGTGTGACGTCGGATCGGTTCCCCTCAACCTCGCGATTGTTCTCGAGCATGGTTCACGCAGCGAGCAAGGGATCAACGGCTGAACCTCGCGGCGCAGATTTACGCATGTCCGAGGCGAGTGCGACGGCCCTGCAGTGGGTGGAGAACAATCCGCCCGAGGTCTGGACGCCACGCGGACGCTTCGAACCTTTCGGGCACGACGTCGAGATCACCTCGTATCGCCCTGAGGCCACTTTCGATAAGAGCGTGCTCAAGAAACGCCCCAAGCGCATCAGCCAAGGAGTGGCCACTGAGTTGGGTTGGTCGTGGTCGTGGGCAGACGTGCCTGACGTCGTGGCGGCAACCTTGGAAGCCATTTGCGCTGACGTGGCTTGTCTGGGGGAGCGGGAGAGTTTCGCGGTTCTCGACACCAGCCGGGCAACGGTCGAAGGGCTCACCCTGTCCCAGAAGGGTCAGCTGGGCAATCGCGGAACCAAGGTCGAGGCACCGGCAGCCGGCCGTCTGGCCGAACTTGAGGCTGCCCATGACATGGTGCTCGGGGCCAAGCCACAGACTGTGTCCAAGGACGCGGTGGCCAAGAATGAGGATCTCCACACGACTCCTGCTCCTCGCGAGCGTGTCGTCAACACCTTCTACACGGTGACTGCGGCTCCGGACCCTGACCTGCCTTGGACAAGGGCGATTCGCATCCCGATCAGTCGGCAGTTGCCTGACGACGAACTCGTCAAATGGTCTGTGGCTTTTCACCGCACGATTGCCCGGCGCATCGGATCTGAGGCACCCGCGATCGTCACGGGCAGATATCCTCGCGGATTCGCGCCACCACCAAACCGAGTCGCCATTCAGTATCTCGATCCGAATCTGCCGACCCGTGCGCGGTTCGACGGGCCCTCCTTGGCCCTTCTCATCCCGCACGGGATGGACGCCATGGATGAGTGGAGACTTCGTAGCGCCCTAGGTACCTCGATGAGGCTGGTCCTGGGCAAGTCCGGAACGCTGGAGCTTGGTGAATTCGAAGACATGTCCGTGGAGGACTTCTGGGCGCCAGTACCGAGTGGACACCGCCGGTTCTGGAAGGCTCAGCCGGCAGCCGTTCCGGAGACGGGTACTCAGAAGATCCGAGGCGGAAAGTGGACCCTCGGTCACTCCGCCCTCCTTTCCTTGGGATTCGTCTTCAAAGATCCGTCGCTTCATGTACAGAAGGGCACTGCTGGGTATCTCGAACGGATCGCCCAGGTCGTGGAGAAGGGGGCTCGGGTCTTCTCCTGCCACGCCATTCCGGATCACAGGGTCGAGAGGTATGTCCACCGTATGCCGAAGCATGTGCAGTGCATCCCGTACCAAGCGCTGCTCGACCTGGGGTCTCTCACGACTGATTCAGCTTTGACCGCCATCGGTCAGTCGCGACATTTGGGAGGCGGCCTGTTGGTGCCGGTTGACCTTCCCACGGACCTTTTCGGAGGTGAGGAGTGATGCTGGACAGCTCTGATTTTGGTGAGTTCTTCGCTGCGGTCAATGACGGGTACAGGCCTTTTGCTTGGCAGGAGCGTCTCTTGGCCGATGTCATCGAAAAGGGCTCGTGGCCCGATGTCATCGGGGCCCCGACGGGATCCGGTAAGTCAAGCGTCGTCGACGTCTTCGTCTTCGCGAATGCCCTCGTTGCGCAGGGGTCTGCGCCGAGGCTGCCCCGACGAATGGCTGTCGTCGTGGATCGGCGGGCGCTTGTCGACCATCATGCCGAACGAGCTCGGCGAATTGCCGAAGCGCTTGACGGCGCCACGGACGGGATCCTCGCCGATGTGGCCGCAGCACTCAGATCATTGCGTGTCGACTCACGTGCCGAGGCCCTGATCGTCAACGAGATGCGTGGCGCGCTGCCGCCGGAACGTGGCTGGATCGATGATCCGACGGCCTGCGCGGTCATCTGCGCCACACCCGACATGTGGGGGAGCCGTCTTCTCATGAGGGGTTACGGCTCGAGTCGTCGGGCCCGTCCGCGAGAGGCCGGTTTCCTTGGTCTTGACGCGGTGATGGTCCTTGACGAGGCGCACCTCAACCAACAGTTGCTGCTCACAGCGCGACGAGTTCGTGAGCTTCAGGACAAGTTCGAGGAACCCCTCGGGGTCCCTCATCTTCAGGTGGTTGAGACGACGGCTACTCCGAGGAATGACGGATCAGGACGGTGTGTCTCGGTCACAGCAGATGATCTCGGGGACGAATCGTTGGCAGCACGTCTCACCAGGCCCAAGCCGGTCAACCTTGTCGAGGCTCAAGCATGGCCGTCGGGCAAGTCCGCTTCGAAGAAGCACATCGCGCAGCTGGCCGAGGAAGTTATCTCCCTCAAGGATCGCCTTGGTGAAGGGACGGTTGGGTGCATCGTCAACCGCGTCGACACCGCTATCGAACTCGTGAGCAGGCTCAAGGAGACGTTCCCTGACGGCATCGGGTGCTGGGTGGGTCCCATGCGCCCCATGGACGTTGGTGAGCTCCAGCAGAACAACCCCGAACTGCTCGACTCCTCTAAAGCTCCGAAGCTGGACGTGCTGGTTGCGACTCAGACGGTGGAGGTCGGTGTCGATCTTGACCTTGCCGGCCTGGTGACGGAACTGGCACCCGGTGATGCGATTGCTCAGCGGGTGGGCCGCGTCAATCGGCGCGGGCATCGCCCGGATGGGCCAGTAACGGTCATCGTCCCTGCAGATGAGAAGGTCAGGGACTATTTGCCCTACCTTGGCGACGATCTTGTTGCTGCGAGGTCGTGGTTGCAGTCATTGGCGGATGAACCGGAGGGTTTGTCTCCGTGGCAACTGGTGTCTCATCAGCCTCCCCCGGCCCGAACTCGCCGTCCCATTCCCATGAGGCTGGAATGGCATGACGTTGAGCGGCTTTCGCACACCTCGGAGCTCCCCTTTGCCTTGGAGGATCTTGACTTGTGGATTGCCGAGGACCTCGAGCAGAACGAGCCTGAGTGCGGCTTGGTGGTGCGAGACCTTCCCGAGTTCGAGGACGATGGAGCAGGTGATGGCGTCGCCCTGTCATTGCTGCAGGCCACACCACCACATACCGATGAGGTCTTTCCTACGAAGCTCTCCGTCTTGCGAGCCCACGTGACGAAGATCCTGGACGGGACGTCACGCACCTCGCGAGCCTTTGTGTGGCGAAGTGACGTTCGGCAGGCGGAGGCTGTGTGGACTTCTTTGACTGCACCAGAAGACCTCAGGGCAGGCGACGTCGTTTGCGTCGATAAGGGCCATAGTCTGACATGGCAACGCATTGTGGTTCCGCCTGAGAACGCCAGACGTGAGGACTTCCCCACGGCATGGGGAGCAGTCGAAGACGTCCAGGTGCGCGCGTCGCGTCAGCGAGTCGGGGACATTCGGGTGGCTGACCTGGATCCTGAAGACCCTCAATTCGTGCAGGATCTCCTCGGGTGCCGTGGAGAGTGGGACATCACGCTGTCTCCGCCCGACGACAAAGGCCGCACGTCCTGGGTCGTTCTGACCCGCGCCGCCAGGGTGCTTGATGATGAGGCATCACGACAGACATGGTCGCCGTCCGACCGGGTGCCGTTGACTCAACACTCCGAGGCCGTCGCGGATCGTGCCAAGCGTTTCGCCGAAAGGATCGGGGTGTCCGAGGAAATGTGTGAGACCTTGGCACAAGCCGGCTTGTGGCACGACGCGGGAAAGGCCGATCCACGGTTCCAGTTGTTGCTGGGCAATGACGGCTCGCTGGAACCGATTGCCAAGAGCACGGGGTTGAACCGACAGCGAACCCGCCAACGTGTTGCTGCATCACCGCTGCCCCGGGGGTGGCGGCATGAGCACAAGTCCGCTGTCATGGCACTGGCCGGAGGCCAGTCGGAACTCGTCGCTCGGCTCGCTGGCACGACCCACGGAGAGGGCCGGACTCTACCTGCGTACGACATGACGCAGCTGTGTACGAGCGCAGACCCCGAGGAACTCCAACATCTCTGCAGAGTTCTGTTCGAGGAAGGCGGCTGGGACGAGTTGATCGAGTCCACGCAGGCCGAGGTTGGAGTCTGGACGACCTGCTTCCTCGAGGGCGTCCTTCGCGCAGCCGACTGCCAGGTTTCCAAGGAGGGATCATGATTCGCCTAGTCGGAGATATCACCGACGCGTCCACTCATTTCGCCCAGGTTGGTCTGGCATTGATTCTCCAGAACGCAGGAGTCAAGAATGTCCGGATTTTCTGGGAGGACGGTTCCTCAGCTCGGGCGGTGGTCACATGGGACGGCGACACTGATGTCGGTCAAATCGTCAAGGATCATGCGGCGAGATGTTGTCAGGAGGGTTCCTGGGTATCTCAGTCGGTGATCGAAGCGAGCGGGAAGAAGCCGGTTGAAGCCGGTGTGTTCAGCCCCCGCGTCACTCCGCGAAAGACTGTCGAAGACTTGGCCAAGTGGGTCACGCTTAGGCGGACCAACATCGACGCTCTCCCACTCGACCGTTTGGATATGGCAATGGTGGGTGAGCTGGGGGAACCCGCTTACTGGCATGTGTCGCACAAGGTTGCGGCAAAAGATGTCGAGCCAGACCGTGGTGCCACCCGTTGGGAGATGACAATCCGTCTCAGCGGACGGAACTTTGTGCCTGATGCCTTGCTGAAGTACGCCGGAAAGCTTGCTGACCGGGAACCAAAAGACATCCTTGACGGCCTTGTGGGAAACTCGTTGAACGATGACTTCGGAACTGGTACGACGCCACTCGGTTTCAAGAACCGAAGCGCCATGGACACGGCTACAGCATGGTGCATGTTGTGGGGGATAGCAGCCACGACCTTGGTCCCCAGATCGCTGGCGGACATCCCGTCCAGAGGCTTTGCGCAGAGTTCTGGCGCTTACCCGAGAAACCGGGTTCACCCGAGGTACGCGACATTGCCAGTGATGTCGAAACCGACGTCTGTGTGCCGCTGGTCTGGTGTCTTGCGTAGCAAGACATGGGACGAGATTGTTCAGACTGGCGATGTCGAGGATTTGTCGCCAGTGGTGATGTCCCAGCTGGTGTCTTGGGGCGTTGAGAATGGCGTTCGGTTTGAAATCGAGGTGGCTGGAAGCGCCAGTGCGCCGGAACGAAGACTCAAGGGCGGATCAGTTTTCAGGATCGCCGATGCTTGGAGATGACCCCCTTCCGATCAGTTTGGTTCTGCATGCGGTTTTTTGCCCCAGGAACGCCTGGTTGCAGGGATCGGGAGAAACGACGGACACCTACCAAGTGCAGGCCGGCACCGAGGCACACCGGGCGGTTGATGACGCCACGACCGCCCGAGACAACGAGCACCGTGCAGTGCCGGTCTACTCGGAAGCCCTGGGAGTGGTTGGTCGTTGCGACTGCGTTCGCGATCAGCCGGACGGGACCGTCGTTGTGATTGAGTACAAGACGACTCCGGTCCGGCAACAGGCCATTGTGACGCCGGCCCATCGCGTACAGCTTGCTTTGCAAGCGATGTGTTTGGAAGAGGCCGGTCATACGGTTTCGGCTGCATTCGTGTGGTTCGTCAACCACCACAAAGACGTTCGCGTTGACCTAACCGATGAGTTGAGAAATGAGGCCGCGCGTTGGGTTCGTACGACTCGTCAGCTTCTCCAGAACTCTCGACCACCGGAGCCGTTGTCCAATGACGCCAGATGTAGTCGATGCTCTCATGTCAGTGTCTGTCTTCCAGATGAGGTCAGGAGCACCGCACCTGCTCGTCGTATTTCGGTGACCAGGAACCGCGGGGTCATTGTCCACGCGACGACTCCGGGCTCGCGAGTGCAGATTCGCCGTTCCCGGGTTGAGGTTGTTCGCGGCGGGGAGGTGCTCGCAGAGCTTCCTCTCGAGAAGGTTGACGGGCTGATTCTCCATGGCAACGTTGACGTCTCGAGTGCGCTTATGCGCGAGCTTCTGTGGCGTCGAAGAACGGTCGTCTGGTGTAGCTCGCGAGGCCGGGTGATGGGCTGGGCATCTACAGCCCAGACGGTCAACGGGCTTGGCCGCGTGCACCAACACGAGATATCGGCTCAAGGGTCTTTGCCCCTTGCTAGAGGCATGATTCGTGCCAAGATTGCCAACCAAGCGACCATGCTGAGGCGCTGGTACAAGGCCGGGGATGAAGCTACTTTCTTGAGGTTCTTGCAACACAGTATTGACGAGTGTGCGTCACTGCCAGAGATCTTTGCGGTTGAGGGTCGCGCTGCAGCGGTGTACTTCGGGTTGTTCCCGATGTTTCTCAAGGACGGTAAGCGGCAGGATTGGGTCGAGCATTGGTCGGGGAGGCAGGGGCGGGGTGCTGGTGATCCTCTTAACCTCTGCCTCAACTATGCCTACGGATTGCTTCTGACTGAATGCGTCCGCGCCTTGGTCGCGTGTGGACTGGACCCTCATGCCGGGATTCTCCATTCGGCCAACCGGAACAAGCCCGCGATGGCTCTTGACCTCATGGAGGAATTCCGTCCGGTCATTGCTGATTCCGTAGTGGTATCTGCCATCAACAATGGGCAATTGAGGTTGCGATATCTCTCTTCCGGTTTGGGCGAAGCCACGCTGGACCAGCGGGCCAAGAAGGTGTTGATCACGGCCCATGAAGCACGAATGGCAACGGAGATCATCCATCCGCTGTATGGATACAAGGTTTCATGGCGGCGCGTCGTCGAAGTCCAAGCCCGATTAGTCCTGGAGGCGGTCTCGGGATCTGCTGCGCCATATCGCGGGGTGACGGTGAGATGAGTCGCCAACCTGACGAGATGGCATATCTCATTGCTTACGACATAGTGGATGATCGCCGTCGCGACATGGTTGCGAAGGTGCTTGGAGGTTATGGCAACCGTGTTCAGTACAGCGTTTTCATTGTGGTGTGTACCAAGGCTGCGCTTCTTCGGCTCCGCCGGAAGCTGACGGGGGTCATTGATTGTGAGGAGGACTCGATACTTGTAGCGCTGTTGGGGCCTGATGGAGGGGCGGACCTCTCAGTGGATTGGATAGGTCGGAGCCGAAGAGTGTTTGACGATGCTCCGGTCATCGTCTGATGCGAGAGGGTCTTGAAACACGGAATCATGTTGACCGCTCGCAGCTGCGAAGCTGGTTCTCAGAGACGGTTTGACCGAGATTTCTCGGTCTGGATCTTGATAACTACGTGTTCCTGGCGCGGGCCCCTCGCGAAGGGTTGATATTCTTCCTAATGAGAGGCGCTTGGATCGCCACGCTGCCTCGGCTTAACTGCCGAGGCAACTTCGTTGAGGCTTGAGAAGAATCTCGTCTTTCGAGTGGTCTTTCTCATGCCTCGGCTTAACTGCCGAGGCAACTTCGTTGAGGCAATGAAAGAAATGTCAATGTTGGAGAACCCTGTAGAAGGCCTCGGCTTAACTGCCGAGGCAACTTCGTTGAGGCTCAACGCGGGCGTCGATCACAACACCAGCCTCGATAGGCCTCGGCTTAACTGCCGAGGCAACTTCGTTGAGGCTCAAGGAAGTTCACATCACGGAAATTCTTCTCGTCATAGGCCTCGGCTTAACTGCCGAGGCAACTTCGTTGAGGCTCCAGGGCGGCGTCGCAGCGCCCATGGGTGGCCCGCGCCTCGGCTTAACTGCCGAGGCAACTTCGTTGAGGCTCAGGACATGTCCTCGTACCCGTGGGTGATGCAGGGAGCCTCGGCTTAACTGCCGAGGCAACTTCGTTGAGGCGGCTACCCGACGTTCCGCACTCGCGCCGAGGCGGTCACGGCCTCGGCTTAACTGCCGAGGCAACTTCGTTGAGGCTTGCCGCCATGACGCCACTCGGCCCAGTGATTCCTCGAGCCTCGGCTTAACTGCCGAGGCAACTTCGTTGAGGCCGGAAAGAAGTGGCGCACCAAGGACGCACTGTGGTCTGCCTCGGCTTAACTGCCGAGGCAACTTCGTTGAGGCTGTTCGTGGGCGGGCTCCTCGGCGACGCGCTTGACTCCCGCCTCGGCTTAACTGCCGAGGCAACTTCGTTGAGGCCTGACACCTGAGGCCACAGAGAAGGCCTTAACCGACCCGCCTCGGCTTAACTGCCGAGGCAACTTCGTTGAGGCTCTCTCGTCCCTCCCCCCGGTGTGCGCAGCCACAGGGGGCCTCGGCTTAACTGGCTCTTCCCAATCATCGGTGGAAGGCGGGTCTGAAACCGCCGGTGTCGAGTATT
>OKCU01000210.1_pt1 | contig 6283 bp, 5 predicted proteins | sample 1612541 | NCBI WGS metagenome assembly OKCU01 (sample SAMN04436802, study PRJEB24849) | human gut metagenome | biome: human gut; feature: NICU; material: stool | host: Homo sapiens | place: USA: Saint Louis, MO | collected 2011-06-07
GATACGTGATCTGATCCTTCAACTCAGCAAAAGTTCGATTTATTCAACAAAGCCTCTATCTCTATGTCGTAGTCATACCAAGGGCTATTAACAAGAGAAGCGGAATGCTTCAGAATGAAGTGTTCCTTAACCCAGTTAAAAACCGATTCGATATCATAATCATAATAAACGTTCATAATTAGCTCTCCTAAAGTAAAAAAGGGAGAGCCCCACAGGGAGCACTCTCCCTGTATGGGTTATGAAATTATTTAATCAAGTCAAAAAATCTTTCTTCCAGTTTGCCTGGGAAAGCTTCATGACCCTTGAGCATTAATACATCATTCCAATCGACACCTTTCGCACCATCAGGTATATCCAGTTCAGGCAAATGAATCTCAACCCGGACTGTTGCTTCAGGATAGCGTTCAGCAAGTAAGGGCTCCATACGGCTCTTGAGAACACGTGCAGCGGACTCACCAGCTGAATTACCGGTGTTTGGATTTACCCGATCTTTATCTGCCCAAATCGACAATTCAATAAATTGGCAATCAGAAGGTGGCATTAAATACTCAGGTATTTCCAGCATTTCCATAAATGTTGAACTTGAAGATGCCCAGCAAGGAATTGAAGTCGCCTCAGTTACTGATAGCGCATTCTCAATACCTTCACTAACCCCCAAAAACCATGATTTAGTTTCATCACAGTAAGTTGGTTTAAATAACTGCATCGAACCACCATTCATCTGGTAGACCGGTTTCATCATTAACTTTGGGTTTTCAACATCAGCTTTTTTAAGTCCATCATCAGTAAGATGAGTTTTATGGATAGTGCAATTGCGACCGAATTTATCGTTAAAAATAGCAACCATCGTTGGATGAAAACTGGCTGGCTTATTAGAACCGGGCCAGTATCTCATCTTAGCATTAAACCCCAGACTAGCTGGAATTTTTGTGAGCATCCGTTTTATACCGCGCCCTGATAGATATCGAGCAACCAATGAATCGGGTGTCACAAATTTTGTGTATTTATACACGGCTTCTAACTTATTTATACGACTAAGTCTCTCTTCCTCACCAATATCTGAAAAAGATTGAGCTTTTTTGTCATAAAGAACAATATTAACACGGTCGGCTTCAGTTAACTTTCTATCCTTGGAAACACCAAGCATTTCAAGAATGTTTTTTGCAGCCTGCGTTTTACTAATGCTTTTTAGTTCAGCAATTAAATCAATGCCATCAATAAAAGTATTATGGGGATAATCCTCATGAATAGCATGAACACTTTCTAGCGTCCTATCTTTAAATCTGAATTTCGTTTTGCCACTACCAGTAAACGGGCATTTGACAGAACGTGGAGCTTTTTCTAAAGCCTCCTGAAACTCAGGATAGTACGTTAATACATTACGCCATCCACCCAGTTGCTGCACATGAGATTTGACAAGGTCAAAAGTTTCTTGCGCGTACTGCATAGGGGTTTTAGCCGGTGAATTATAATTTGTAGAATGACTCATAATACTCTCCTAGCTGACATTGTGGGTTTCACAATGCCTACTGCAATGCAGATAACATTGAGAAACCCACAACGCAGAATGAAAGAAGTGCCACGAAGTGGCACAATCATTTATAAGACTTCGAAACCATTAGCAATATATTTCGCCACCAGTCTTTCAACTGCTGAATCCATTGCTTCGGAATTGTCTTCGGAAAATGTGGCATCACGAACTAATCGTTCAACCGGCATAATTCCATTAACAACTTCCCCTTCTGTGACGTATACCTTGGTTCCAATCATCCCACTGTCTAATTGACGAGAGTCAACGCGAACACGTTTAATATACTTATTACCTTTCATATGTTTGCTCCTTAAAGGCGAGCAAACATACCCATGCGGGTATATAAGCCCGCTTGGGAAGATAATAGAAGTTAAACTAGGCTTCTGATTAAATCTTTATACAAAGAATTTAATTCAGAGATATCGTTTATTTTTTTAAAATAAACACCATCAAAGCCTAGAGGTTTATCAATGCCATAACCGACACAAACAATATCTATGCCATGTTTTTTAGCATTTTTAACTGCAGAGCATACATCATCTATTGATTCAGATGGGTCACCATCAGTCGCAATAAAGATAACTTTACGTGAGAAATTCAAACGTGAGAAATATTCCACGCATGAATTAATCGCTGTCGCAGTTGGGGTATGTAATCCGCTAGAAACATTTTCATAATTTGAAAAGCAACTAGATACAGATTTATTAAAAAACTTAAGTATATCTATATAACCTTCTTTTTGAACTGGATAAACAAGATCAGCAACATCAATATTGTTCACCGATTCACAAGCAAGGGTAAATGCAAGATTTGCTTTTAAGGCTAAAACTGATACGTCATGCATTGATACAGAGATATCACGCAGGTTTATTACACCTACATCAGACCTTTTGTATCCCTCCCCGTTTTTCTTAAACACAGAGGTTGCACCCATAGGTACTTCAACAAGCTTTCTACTATGAATACGAGATCCACGATCAGTTAGCCTGTTGTTACGCCGTACAGTTTGCTTATTTAAAGAAGAAAGTAACTTTCTTAGCTCACGAGAGTGAGCTAGAGCATTATTATAGTCCTCCTCGGTCAGAGTGATAAAACCAAAACGAAAACCAAAGTTTTGAATTTCAGCATCACTGAAAGAAGATGCCATTTGAGATATGGATTTTTTTATAGCTTCATGAAAATCATGAGAATTATCCTGTTCAGCCTCTGTGTCTAGGTATTCATCAAGATCTTCAATCGCCTTTCTTAATTGCGCTGGTGAGAAACTTTGTGTTGTACGTGCAGAAGTTACAGAACCATCAGAACCGTCAGAGCCATCAGAGCCATCAGAGCCGTCAGAGTCATCAGAGCCGTCAGAGTCATCAGAGTCATCTAATCGGTTTTGTTCTTCTTTATCTTTTAGATCATCACGTAACTTTTCTAGTTCTTCATATAGTTTCAATCCTAACTCACATGCCATAAGAGTTGAATTAACCCCTGTGGCTTCGAGAATCAAAGAATCAAAACGGTCTTTCATGTCGAATAGAACAGTATCAGCAAGAGCAAAAAAATCATTCAATATTTCAGGAACGCCTTCTTGCCCAAGCTGATTTACACGAAGCTTGTTTAAAATATACATTTCAATGTAGGAAACGATATTAGAACCGTCACCAGTCATGTTTCCATCACTAACCATAAACGAATACATTTCAGCAAGCATTACTTTTGAAAGCGGAAACTGATTACCAGTTTTCTCTTCCATCTGAATGTCTTCGAAGAGGTTAATAGAACGATGAAGCCTCTTAAGTGTTATTTCCGCTTTTTTCTCCTCTTCTTTAGAGGAAAAACTAGCGGTTCCGTCAGGCATTATACATTCGAAGCCAGGTTGTTTTGATAAATATTCATTTTCAAAATCAACAGTAGTTTCGATTTCTGTATAACGATTATGACCACCTTCATGACATATCCAGCCGCTACATAGCTTCCAGTATTTGTCATTACTAAAGTCACCGTTTGGTAAAAAAATAGTTTTAGATCTCATGTTAATGCATGGTGTTGCATGTGGCCCCAAAAAAAGAACATTGAGTTCAGGATCAGCACCAATCACACGAGCAAGATTATCTACAGCCAACTTACTACGAATAGAATTGTTTAGCTTAATAGTCATATAGCACCCATAAAGTTAAATGGGCGCACCCATGTGGGTTTGCCCACAAGGGATTAGAAGATATCAAAAATTAAATGGAGTCGAGAAAGTTACTTTTTTCTGGACTACATCATTATTTGAGACCGGAGTTATCGAAGAATTAGATGTCTTAGCAGGAATACCATTTCCAGTAAAAGGATCAACGAAAATGGAACCAGTATTATTAGCCAAATTATCATCTAAATCGTTAAAACGATTTTTAATTTCGGCAATAAAACCTGTTACAAGATCGTCACCATCCATAATTCTGTTCAAACGATTCGTATCACTTAGCAGTAATAACCATTCGCGAAACAAACTCATGTGAAGGGGGGAATCCAAATTACCAGAAGGAAGATGGTTTAGTACGCTTTGGATAGAGTCAGCAATTTTAGTTGCACGATCATCCAAAAACATAAAACTCACAACCTTATCTTTTAAATTTGACAGTTTTTCTACGAAAGTCTGGTCAATTTTAGGTTTTGTGCAGGAAGCATAGATAGATTCAGCAGTCAGAGCAATATCCTGTATTAAACCAACTGAATAGCGGTCTCCTAAATCCTCTCCATCAATTGACATTGGTGTGAAAGGGATTGGATGGCTAATCTGGAAAAGAAACGATTTTTCGAAGTCATCTTTAGTCATTCTTAATTTTTCAATTAATTCTGCCAATTTAGGACTTCTGTCTTTTTCCATCTGAATGTATTCTTCATAACGCTCTAGAGCATTCTGAATGCCTTCCTTGAAATATTCTCGGACGGCCTCTACTTCAATCAAATACTCTTCCAACTTAGAGGTTGGCAGTATATTCATGGAGCTGAAAGGAATGCAGTATTTACGTTTGAGATTACTCAATCTTGTATGAACAGCGCTTTTAAAGTTCAAAGCCTTAGTAGAAATCCATTGGACTTCAACCTTACTCACACTCGATTGGTCCGATACTTCATCTTCATCAAGAAACTGTCGAATTTCATTCGTTCTACGGCGACCCTGACATCCTTCGACATCTACCTTAATAATAACGGCACCATCTTGTAATTCAGGATTGCGGTCGATGAAACTTTTTACAGTGTTACTGATTTGAGTGGTATCAGCAATAGCAGCGATTTTGATATTAGCCATGATATTTCTCCAGTATGCACCGGAAAAATATCTCCCAAAGGGAAAATATTTCCCGGTGGGGGGGGGGGTAGGTAAAATTTAAATAAACGTATCAATTACAATTGTGAAATTGAACGTGATACTTCTTCCGGGAAAAGTTGCTCAAGCAAAATTTCAGCTTTACTACATGCTTCAGAAGATAACTTAGACGTGAATGCAATTTTAAACCCAACAGAAATTTCTTCATCAAGGACTTTGGAGGTAGAAATCCATGAAATCAATTCACGAATATCCATCACCAGTTCGTCATCTTTCAGATTGTTAAGTTCAAAAGCAACTTTTGCAAACATTCTTAAACATGAAGGTTTCAAATCAGGAAAATGAGCCTCAGCTGCACAATACATAGTTTGTTCATCAGGTCGAATCATCGGCAATATTAAAAAACGCTTAATAAATGCAGAGTCTTGGGACTGTGATGAAGCGAAACGCATATCCTCTCCACTCATGTTAGTGTTAGCTGTACCAATAAAGCGGGTGTAGCGATTTGCATAAATCAACTCGCCACCTTCTTTACCGGTTGCCCACGGTTTACGCTCAAGCGGCATATGAAGCTTAGCTGCCGTATCTGGGTTTATTTTATCTATCTCATCAAGAAGAATGATATGCCCATCACGATAGCCTTGCACAAGGTCACTATAAACATACCGTGTATTTCCATTTTCTAGCGTTCTCATACCTTCAAGATCATCAATCGATAACTCATTGTTGATTTGTTTGATGGTGATAGGCCAGTTCAGCATATGGCTGATATATAATGCTAACTCCGTTTTACCAGATCCAGATTCTCCTTGCAGGCAGATGCCAGCAGTTACTTCATTATTTAAAAGTAACTTCACCATACGGCGTAGAGTGATCGGATTTGGACGATATTTACTGTTTAACGGAGCACGAAAAGGAGTAACTCTTTTGAAAATAGGTATAACGTCATTTTCTCCAAAACAGTCAACATTAAAGTGCTCGTTTGCACGGACAATAATGTATTCCTCTTCATCTTGATATTCTATAGCCTTGGTTAACTCATGAGGTTCGAAATATTTAATTTCTAAGTCAGAGTTAACATTCAAAGTTAGAATTTTTGCATTGTTGTTAGCAGTAGTAGCGGGTGTCATATATAACTCCGTTGGATATTTATGAAATTAAAGGTTTTTGATAATGGCTTTCGAAGTGCTGAAAAGTAATCCGTAATCAAAACCGTATACATGAGATATTACCTTACATGCATCGGAATATAACCACTCAACATAATCCACAGCTTCGGTTTTAAGAACATAAGAATCGGTATTCTGATCCAAAGTCCAGGCACCATTTTCACTTAGATTTTCAAGGATAATCATTTGCTCATCGAAAATCTTTTTAAAGAGTTTCAATCTGTCAGCTATTGACCATTTAATGATCAATGATCTCCTTGTATAACAATATCTATCATC
>OKCU01000243.1_pt1 | contig 4196 bp, 4 predicted proteins | sample 1612541 | NCBI WGS metagenome assembly OKCU01 (sample SAMN04436802, study PRJEB24849) | human gut metagenome | biome: human gut; feature: NICU; material: stool | host: Homo sapiens | place: USA: Saint Louis, MO | collected 2011-06-07
GTGGGATGAAGCAAAAGCTCGGCCTGTGCTGCGCGCTGATCCACGATCCGCAGCTAGCTGGCCGTGGCAAATAAAAAGGCTATCGGCCAGGCATCAAAGCAGGATATTGAAGCGGCCTATTATCGCGCTGTGGCAAAGGGGGCCATTATCGAAGGTGAAGCGCGATACACCACCACGACTGACCAGAGAAGCAAAGACGCGCCACCGCTACCAGCCATGACCAAAGCGGAATGGCAGGCGCAGCTGACCGACAAAAAAGGGATGAACAACGGCCAGGCGAAGGCGTTAGTTGCTGAAGGTATCAAGTCTGGCCGCCTGAAAAAAACCAGCCATCGGGTAACGACCGTTGAAGGTATCCGGGTAGAAAAAGCGGTGCTGAATATAGAGGCTCGCGGTCGGGGCAAGGTGATCGCCGCGCTGACAAGCGAGCAAGTCACCGCGCAGCTGGTCGGTAAGACGCTGAAGGCCGAACAACAGAAAAGCGTCGTAGATATTTGCACCACGACAGATCGCTTTGTGGCGGCTCACGGCTTCGCCGGAACCGGGAAAAGCTATATGACCATGAGCGCGAAGGCCGTTCTGGAGTCTCAGGGCTTTCACGTCACCGCCCTGGCCCCCTACGGTACGCAGAAAAAATCCCTGGAAGATGAAGGTATGCCCGCCCGTACCGTTGCCGCTTTCGTGAAGGCAAAGGACAAAAAGATAGACGAGAAAAGCGTGGTCTTTATCGATGAAGCGGGCGTTATTCCGGCCAGACAGATGAAGGTGCTGATGGAAACCATCGAGAAGGCCGGGGCCAGAGCGGTATTCCTGGGCGACACCTCACAGACAAAAGCCGTAGAGGCGGGCAAGCCATTTGAACAGCTGATCAGCGCTGGAATGCAGACCAGCTACATGAAGGATATTCAGCGCCAGAAAAATGACGTGTTGCTTGAGGCGGTGAAGCTGGCCGCAGAGGGCCACATATCCGGCTCACTGGCCCGACTCAGCAATATTAGCGCAGAGAAGGACCAGGATAAGCGGCTGGAGGCTGTAGCGAATCGCTGGCTGTCATTCTCCCCGGAGCAGCGCGAAGGTACGCTGATTATTTCCGGTACAAACGAATCAAGGGTAATCCTCAATAGCCAGATTCGGGAGGCGTTGCAGCTGCAAGGAAAGGGCGTGGAGGTGAATTTTCTGGAGCGCGTTGACTCCACGCAGGCCGAACGTCGGGACAGTAAATACTACCAGGTAGGGCAAATTATTATCCCCGAAAAAGACTATAAAAACGGGCTTCAGCGGGGCGAATCTTACCGCGTACTGGATACAGGTCCGGGGAACCTTCTGACCGTGGCCGGGAGCGACGGCCAGAAAATCAGCTTCAGCCCGCGTACCCATAAAAATCTGTCTGTTTATACCAGCGTGGCCGCCGAGCTGGCCGTGGGTGACAAAGTGATGGTGACGCGTAACGATAAGACGCTGGATGTGGCGAACGGCGACCGCTTCACCGTGACCGGGGCCACCGAGAAAGGCACGTTTACGCTGACCAACGCGAAGGGCCGGGAAATCGAGCTGGACCAGAAGCAAGCCGCCTATCTTTCGTATGCCTACGCAACGACCGTCCATAAAGCACAGGGGCTTACCTGCGACCGGGTGTTGTTTAACATCGATACCCGTTCGCTGACGACTTCCAAAGACGTCTTTTACGTTGGGATCTCCCGCGCCCGTCATGAAGTCGAGATTTTCACCGACGATAAAGGCCGCTTGTTGAGCAGCGCCAGCCGCAACAGTCCTAAGACCACGGCCAGCGAAATAGACCGCTTTTTAGGGATGGAGGAACGTTACAAAGACGTAAACCGGAGCTATGGCCATGACGATGGCCAACAGGCAAAAAGCTATGGCCATGAAGCTGGCCAACAAACCGGAGAGAAGGAAAACACCATGAAAAATGCGACAGAAGCCGCCCATGATGGCCCCGATACTTCAGGTACTGAAAACACGTCTCAGGATTTGCGCCAGCGTGAGCAGGAGGAAGTCAACGCCGCTATCCGGTACGAGCAGAGGCAAGAAGCCACACCGGAAATGGAGGCGAACCCCTACCATGACTATGAGCGGTATGCTGACGAAGGCCCGGACTATGGCGACATGCAGGACTACAGCACATATGAAGAATATGAACGTGCGCGTGACGTGGAATTACCGCAGCATGAGCACGAAAATCATCAACATGACTACGACAAGGAGGGCTACGGCCTGTGATGTTCTGGAACCGAAATAAGAAAGAAAAAGCCGCTGCCGGCAATGAAAAAAATCGCTTCGATCACCTGCTTTCGGTGGCCGAAAAATTACCCGTTGAGGCGCTGCCTGATCTCATTCGCGCTATCGTGCGGCCAGTGCAGAGTGATTTCCTGCTGGCGGTAGCCGAGGAAGGGACTGATGCCCGCCCGGATATGACCCCGCAGGAGTTCTTCTTTGAGGGGCTTATCCAGGTGCAATCTTACGAGAAGATGAAAGAGGGCGAGCTGGACGGCGCAGATTATCCGTTGTCGCTGGCAAGTGACATGGTGTTGCCGTGGCCGTGGAGCCTGACACGCTATATCGATAACGTTTCGCACATTGGAACCCGTAAGGGCAGGCCGTGGAAGCAGGATAAAATCAACCACTATGTTGACCTGTGGTTGCCCTGGCGCATTGGCTTTGTGCGCGGCGGCAACCATTCCATAACGGCGGGTATTCTGGCCGGGGAAGGGACCGTGATACCGGAGCACGTTTACGATATGTCCTGGCTGTTTGAGCTGGTCCGAACGGACGGTAATCACTGGTTTGTTGACGGCCAGAAAGCTGAAGCGGTGAAGTCGGGGCGGTCAGCGGCTGTTTTCGAAATTGGCCGTTTACTTACTGAAGGAGCAAAAAATGGGTGAGCAAATTACTAACGCGGAGTGGGAAAAAATCTCACCGGATAATTTTGAAACAGCCTCTTTGTTGCGGGCTGTTGATGCTATCGATGATTTACGCGGGGATTTTAGTGATGGCGAGTATTCAGCACCGCCGCAAATCAGAACTGATTTACTCAGGCTCCATGAGATAGCAATGGCGGTAATTAACGAAGGTTCACGTAGCCGGGTTTCGGCATTATTCGAGCTGGCGAGCGACCTGGACGAACAAATATCCCATCTGGTAAATCGGCTGGATGAAGTACAGGACACGCTATCCCAGCTAATGGAACTGTATCCAGAAAGCCTTTACTACGATGATATTGAAGGTGATGAGGAATAGCGGAGGATCAAAGATCGTTGATCGATCCTCTGAAGATCCTGTACTCTCTTGCTCAGAAACGAAAAAACCACCCGGCAAGGTGGTTTCTTCGGGTGACGTAGAGCTAACGCTCTTATCACCTGGTAGCTGGTTCTAAAGGGGAACACAGTACCGAAAATTCAAATGTAGTGTAGCAGTCGTTATGGCTGCAATTCAAGACCCATTTCCCCTTTAGAGCCACGTTACCGCATAGGCTGTTACCTATGGCGGCGATTTGTCGCGCCTGACAAACTGGAAATCGTGTGTTTGTCATAGTCAGGCGTAACGGCAGCGGGAGACGGGGAGTCTGGTTAAAACCCGCAGCGTTGGAGCGAACTGTCTAAGTCGAGCCGAGAACCCTACAGCGTGAGCTATGAGAAAGCGCCACGTTGCCCGTATGGGCTAAAGGCGGTCAGGTTTCGGTAAACGATATGACAGGAACACAGGACGTAACCAGGGGGAGCGATGCCAACGAAAGGCGGCTGATCTCTAAGCTGTGTCGGGTTTCGCCTACTTCTGACTTGTAGCTTTTTTTTGAAGCTCGTCAGGAGGGGCGGAGCCTTTGGAAAAAGGCGACTTACGCCGCCTCTCATGCTGTTATCGTTCATAGATCGGTATTAGTAGCAGGACAACAACGGACATAGATTGAAGTCCTGTTATGGCAAAATGCATCCATCTATAAGAACTTGAGCGATCTTTCGTCTCGTAAACACCTCTTATCATTATCGGCTTTTGCATTAACATGATGATCAAAATACCGAGCATATTCGTAATGAAAGAGGTAAAAGCAGGTACACCTATGAACATTAATCCTCTGCGCGATAGCTCCGCAACTATTGCTACCACAGCAAGCAATTTCAGTGGCTGTACAGCATGTTTGAAAATATAGCGTTCAAATTTTTCTCTCATTTATAGTCCTCCCC
>OKCU01000244.1_pt1 | contig 4167 bp, 4 predicted proteins | sample 1612541 | NCBI WGS metagenome assembly OKCU01 (sample SAMN04436802, study PRJEB24849) | human gut metagenome | biome: human gut; feature: NICU; material: stool | host: Homo sapiens | place: USA: Saint Louis, MO | collected 2011-06-07
ACGTGCAGCTTTCCCTTCAGGCGGGATTCATACAGCGGCCAGCCATCCGTCATCCATACCACGACCTCAAAGGCCGACAGCAGGCCCAGAAGACGCTCCAGCGTGGCCAACGTGCGTTACCTAACAATAAACCTGTTTAAATATCCAGATAAAAACATTCAATCTGGGTCAAATGAGTGATACAGTTTCACCCATAAGACCCAATGGAGGCAATATGTCTGAATTTGAATTACTGGCGCAGGATCTGCTTGAGAAAGCAGAAGCGGAAGAACAACTGCGACAGGAAAATGATAAAAAGCTGCTCGGGCAGGTGCTGGAAATCTATGACCAGAAGTACGTGGCTGAACTGCTTAGAAAAGTTGGTAAAAATGAGTGGAGTCGCGAGACTCTTAATCGCTGGATTAATGGTAAGTGCTCACCTAAGACGCTGACGTTAGCCGAAGAGGAACTTCTACGAAAAATGCTTCCGGAAGCGCCTGCACATCACCCTGACTATGCCTTCCGGTTTATTGACCTGTTTGCTGGGATTGGAGGTATACGGAAGGGCTTCGAAACCATCGGTGGCCAGTGCGTTTTTACCAGTGAATGGAATAAAGAGGCTGTGCGCACATATAAAGCTAACTGGTTTAACGATGCTCAGGAACACACTTTCAATCTCGATATTCGGGAAGTCACGCTCAGTGATAAACCTGAAGTACCTGAAAACGATGCCTATGCTTACATTAATGAGCATGTGCCGGATCATGATGTACTTCTAGCAGGTTTCCCCTGTCAACCGTTCAGCCTTGCGGGCGTAAGCAAGAAAAACTCGCTCGGGCGCGCGCATGGTTTCGAATGTGAGGCTCAGGGAACGCTTTTCTTCGATGTGGCGCGTATTATACGCGCAAAAAAACCTGCCATCTTTGTTCTTGAAAACGTTAAAAACCTGAAGAGCCATGACAAGGGTAAAACCTTTAAAGTCATCATGGATACCCTCGACGAACTGGGCTATGAAGTTGCGGATGCAGCTGAGATGGGCAAAAACGATCCTAAAGTTATCGACGGAAAGCACTTTTTACCTCAGCACCGAGAACGTATCGTTTTGGTCGGTTTCCGTCGTGATCTGAACATTCACCAGGGCTTTACCCTGCGCGATATTAGTCGTTTTTATCCGGAACAGCGTCCGTCATTTGGCGAACTGCTGGAACCCGTGGTTGACAGCAAATATATACTGACGCCGAAACTCTGGGAGTATCTCTATAACTACGCCAAAAAGCACGCAGCTAAGGGTAACGGATTCGGTTTTGGCCTCGTTAATCCTGAAAATAAAGAAAGCATTGCCCGTACGCTTTCTGCTCGCTATCACAAAGACGGGTCTGAAATTCTGATAGACCGTGGCTGGGATATGGCCACAGGTGAAACAGACTTCGCGAACGAAGAAAATCAGGCGCATCGGCCCCGCAGGCTGACTCCACGAGAGTGCGCGCGCCTTATGGGTTTTGAAAAAGTAGATGGCAGGCCTTTTCGCATTCCTGTGTCAGACACTCAGTCGTACAGGCAGTTCGGTAACTCCGTAGTGGTGCCCGTGTTTGAAGCCGTAGCCAAACTGCTTGAACCTTATATCCTGAAAGCGGTTAATGCCGATTCGTGCAAGGTTGAACGAATCTGATCGCTCCTCCCGGTATTTATGCCGGGAGATAATCTATGGAATATCTGCGTAAAGCCCTGTCAGCTCAGCAATAAACGCACCTAGCGTCATTAGCTCAGCTCTCACCGCCTCCGGGTATTTTTTGTGCAGCGATGATGGCACGACCAATCTGACACCCGACTCCCGCATCTCCCGATATTGAGCCAGAGAAACTCCCTCCTGGAGTGTAAACAGATGCACCTGATGAATTTTATCGGCCTCATTCAGTATCTGACGCCAGCGATCCTTACAGGTAGTCTTGACTGCCAGCATGCGCAGATTTTCTACGGGAAACTCAGTATCGTGGTAAGCCCCTGCGGAAGGGAAAAGGAAATCGGGTTTTTTATTACCTTCTGTGATGGCCTGCGTCGCAAAGTGTCGCAGGCCGTGCTCAATGAATAGATGCTCCAGGTGCAGTTCCAGCGACTTCCCGGCTCTGGATTTACGGCGATTGCTGACAGAATTGGCCAGCGCAATAAATTCATCCACAGAGCCAAATCCTTTCCGGATGATATCCAGAACATGCAGTTCCTCAACCAATAGAAATATGTCGTACTCCACGCGCCGGCGGTCAAGAAGTTGCTCATCCGGATCAAGGGAATTTTTCACATAATGGCTGGCTGCATACTGAATAATTTCACTTCCCGACGGAAAGCGCAGGTGCCAGTCTTCAGGTAGAATATATTTATGATTTACTGGCGCTTGCTGTAGAGATAGTCCGCCTAGAATCTGTCCTGCGGGGCCGGATATTAGCGCTCCGGGTATAACTTCACCAATAGCGGTCTCAATGACGTCCTCTTCATCAGTGCTGGCGCATACCCAAATATTTACTTCCTTACAGTCCCCCCCTTGCTCATCAAGCTTGAAAGCCAGGAGCGTCAGAGCCCCTGTATTTTCAGGATTCTGAAGTGGGCTGCCTCTACCCCAGCGGGTAATCCTTTTTTCATTCCGGGTTTTACCAAAATGACGGCTGTTATAATAAATTGCCCGGGCTTCGCTGTCAGGGCAATCATGCGATGACACATGTGCGGTGAGAAAAACCGAAGGGTTCAGTTCACGGGTATGGTTGATAGACGGAAAGAGTTTTTCAACGATACCTGAAGGGATATAAAGCCCTACCTGGTGACCACCTGTTGCGCCGGTATCGTTGGCGGAAAGGCGTTTGATGTAGACGAAGTAATTCTCACATGCGATCTCAAGTAGCCAGTTGTGGAAAACCGACATAAGCATCCCCTGTTACCCTGAAACTCTACTCACCATTTTTTCATGATTATATACAAACAGCCAGAAAGGCTGTTACAGACGATTTGATCTGCAACCTATTGGTTAAATTAATGTATCAAAAACGATGGTTTTTGTGACAGTCTTGAAAAGTCCTGACTTCTCCCGAAAAATGACTCCCCTCATGTAACAAAACTCGTTACTGTATCAACATAACAATAACCCCATAACTAATTAGCGAGAAAAGAATGAAAATCGGCTATGCACGTAAATCTACGCATCTTCAGGATGTGGCGCACCAGGTTGACGAACTAACAAAAGCTGGATGTGAGCAAATCTATCAGGATCAGACCTCACGTAGCGGCCCAAAGCGCGACAAAAAAGGTGCGCTGGAACTGGAGAACTGCCTGAAAGCATTGCGCGAGGGAGATACCCTAGTAGTTTGGGCACTAGATCGGCTCGGTGGTTCATTGGGTCAAGTCATTACTTTACTCGACGACCTGAAGAAACGCGGAATAACTTTCATAGCCATCAAGGACAGAATAGACACAAATGCGCCAGTTATAGGGGAAATCTATACTCATCTGATGGCGATATTCTCTAGCTTTGAACGCAACCGCAATATTGAAAGAACGCGCTCAGGCCTTGCAGCTGCACGCGCAAGGGGCCGTGTGGGAGGGAGAAAACCGTCACTTTCTGAAGAAGATGTTAAACAAATTAGAATCTTACTTGCTGATCCTGAAATGACAGTTGGTGCAGTTGCTAAGCGCTTCAACGTTTCTCGCATGACTATTTATCGCTACACCACAAAATCATGAATGACCGCAGCATGGCGGTTTTATTTTCTTATGCCCGTCAGGGCATGGAAGGCGACCACGCCGGAGTTAAACGGGCACCGGCCGCAAATCGCCGGAAACCGCAATGCTGAACGTATCGCCCGACCCAGCCCCCTCCCTGCAAAGCCCTAATCCCGCTCACCGCCACACAGCTGCCGTACGTCCCCCACGGGGGTGCGCAGTGGGCGCCGCGCGCCTGCGCGCGGGAACGGCGGCCCGCCTTCGGGTCGCGGCGCCGTACTGCGCGTTAGCGGCCGCACGCGGCCGGTTACGGGGGACACTACGCCATACGACAAGCGACCCGCTGAGCTGCACAATCCACGGATAACACAAGCTACATACATGTCGATATGGGAATCCGCCCATCTTGCCGGGCGCCGCTGTCGTGTGGGAATCGGCCCACCTTGCCGGGCGCCGCTGTCGTGTGGGAATCGGCCCACCTTG
>OKCU01000308.1_pt1 | contig 2475 bp, 3 predicted proteins | sample 1612541 | NCBI WGS metagenome assembly OKCU01 (sample SAMN04436802, study PRJEB24849) | human gut metagenome | biome: human gut; feature: NICU; material: stool | host: Homo sapiens | place: USA: Saint Louis, MO | collected 2011-06-07
GAACAGATTTATCCCACACCAGAACAAATGAAAAAAACACAGACTTCTGGAGCGGAAGAAAGCAAGAGCAGTTCAGAAAAAAATAGTCAATCACAGTCTTCAACTGAAACAACTAAGTCTTCAGCTGAATAAACTGCAATTATAATTAGGGAAAAAATAGGAGGAACAATTTTTTTATGTCAATCGAAGTAGGAGCTAAATTGCCAGGAAAAGTGTCAGGGATTACTAACTTTGGTGCATTTATTGATTTAGGAGAAGGAAAAACTGGGTTAGTACACATCAGTGAAGTGTCTAATGGATTCGTTAAAGATATTCATGATGTATTAACAGTAGGTGACGAAGTAACAGTGAAAGTAACCTCAGTTGGTGACGACGGCAAAATTGGCTTATCGATCCGTAAAGCACAAGAGCCAGCAGAAGGGCAACAACCAAAACGTGAATTTCAACGTCGTGAAAACAATTATGAGAATCGTGACCGTAATCCACGCGCAGGGGGCAAAAAGCCTTTCAATAAACCACAAGCAAATAACAATAACAATAAACAAGATTTTGACTCATTGATGAGCTCTTTCTTGAAAGATAGTGATGATCGTTTATCTTCATTAAAACGTAATACTGAAGGCAAACGTGGCGGACGTGGCGGACGTCGCGGCTAAGCACAAACAAATAGGGGGACTGGGGATAACGAATGGGTTATTTCTCGGTTCCTCTTTTATTCTAAGGAAGAAAGAAGGGCGAACAATGTTTTGGCAGTTTTATAAACGAGGAAAAGAACAAGGATTTTGGCAACCGCATCAAACAATCGTGGTCGCCGTTTCTGGTGGTGTAGACTCCATGGCCCTTTTGACGTTAATGGAACAGGTGGCAGAAAAAGAACAATTACAATTGGTTGTTGCACACGTCAATCATCAATTGCGAGAAGCGTCGGCACAGGAAGCGCAATATCTCGCTACCTATTGTCAGCAGCGAGAGCTAACGTATTATGAAACACGTTGGGAAGACCCTGAAAAGCAACGGAATTTAGAAGCAAAAGCGCGCACATTTCGTTATGAATTTTTTAAAGAAGTCATGGAAATTGAAGGTGCGGCGGTCTTAATGACGGCACATCATCTAGACGATCAAGCGGAAACGATTTTAATGAAACTGATTCGAGGAACTAATTTTTCCCATTCCGCGGGCATTAAAGAGAGACGTCCTTTTGCGACAGGGGAATTGATTCGTCCGTTACTCATTTATCCAAAAGAAGAATTGTATCAATTTGCACAGCGCCAAGCATTCGTTTATTTTGAGGACGAAACGAACCAAACCAATGAATATTTGAGAAATCGGCTCCGTAATCAGGTTTTGCCGCTATTAAAGCAGGAAAATCCGCAATTCTTAGATCAGATTGCTTCTTTTAGTAATGAACAACGTTTTGCCCAAGAATTTATTCAAGAACAAATTGAGCCTCAATTATCTGAAGCCGTAGAACCGACCAAACAAGGATGGCGCATTCCTTTGAAGAGATTATTAAAAGAAACGCTTGCGTACCAGCACTTCTTTTTAACCGCGTTTTTCCAAAAAACATTAGTGCCATTAGGGGTTTCGTTAAACCAACGCCAGATGACACAAATTTTAAAAGTTTTGAATGATGAACGGCAACCGCAAGGCTCGGTTATGTTAGAACAGCAATGGCAACTAGCTAAAAGTTATGATTGGCTATGCTTAGAACAAAAACAGGCTGCACAGCGAGAAGAAGTTACACATTTATTAGTACCTGGTGCGGGGATTTATTTATCGGAAACCGAGTGGCTAGGATTAATTGCGACTGACAAACCGTTTCCTCTTCCTGAAGAGATTAATCAATGGGCGGGCCAGTTGTTGGCAATCCCGTTGACCACAGCCACACCTTTGACCGTTCGTCATCGCCAAAGTGGTGATCGGATTACATTAAAACCAGGGTTTACGAAAAAATTAAGCAGAGTTTTTATTGATCAAAAAGTGCCAAATGAAGCGAGAGAGAGTGCTTGGGTCATTACGGATGAGCAAGAGGAAATCATTTGGGTACCAAAATTTGCAAATTCCTATTTGAGTATTCCTTTAGAAACTGATAAAATACACTACAGACTCCTTTTTAAGACAAAGGAGTAATGCTGAAAGGAGCGCACTATGATAGAAAAAGATATTGAGAAAGTCCTAATCTCCAAAGAAGAAATTCTTGCGAAGTCTGCAGAGCTTGGCAAGCAACTGACAGAAGAATATCAAGGGAAAAATCCTTTAGTGGTCGGTATTTTAAAAGGTGCAGTACCATTTATGGCTGATTTGACTCGTGAAATCAATACTTATTTAGAATTGGACTTTATGGATGTATCTAGCTACGGCAACGCGACAGTTTCTTCAGGCGAAGTAAAAATTGTCAAAGACTTGGACACAAATGTCGAAGGTAGACATATTTTAATCGTACTGCGTCATTGACACCCGACGGCACGCTCACTG
>OKCU01000356.1_pt1 | contig 1988 bp, 2 predicted proteins | sample 1612541 | NCBI WGS metagenome assembly OKCU01 (sample SAMN04436802, study PRJEB24849) | human gut metagenome | biome: human gut; feature: NICU; material: stool | host: Homo sapiens | place: USA: Saint Louis, MO | collected 2011-06-07
GAAATTCTGGAAAAAATCCTGACCCCGTCATGCTTCAGTTTTCCTCTCCGGCCATCCAGGGGAGTTCCTGAACCTTCCCAAAAATCGTCAGATCTCTGAACGCTCCTCACCACTAAAAATACCCACACCCCACGCAAAATTAAATTTTTGCAGATAACTCATTAATATCAGTTAGTTGGTTGTTATTAAATTACGCATTATTACCTTCTGTAAGGTCAATCCAAGTCGTCGGTGATTCGTGTACGACTTGCCGACGACTCGTCATAGAGTCATCGACGACTCACTCCACACTATCAGTAACTTATGACGACTTGACTCTAGAGTCGAATCGTCGCTTTGGAGTTTTTTTAACCGTGGTGACTCTAGAGTCAAGTCACGAGTCGAATCGCCGGTGAATCGTGTGGTGAGTCGTCCGGCGACTTGCCATAACGTGATTGCCGGCCGTCGGCGAACCCGATTCCGGAACGTGCTGAAAACCGGTTTTCCGGCTGCGCCGGCAACGCCTCACGGCCACGCAATAAATTGCGCATCCGTTCACCGTTATCGGGGTGGTTCGCGGTGGCTTTCAGGGCGTTCATCGGATTTTAGCCGCTAAAATCCCGGCCAGGTATGTCCGTGCATAGCTATGCAGTCGCGCCAGAATCATCAGGGGCGTTTTTTCTCGATATGGGCACAGAAAGGTGTGTGTTTCAGGCCGGAGGCCTCAGGAACGCTCTGAGAGCCTCTCAGGTGGTGCTGATAACGGATGTTATGTTTAATATGTTGCTTTACTTCGAACCTTCATGCTTCAGGTGCTGTATCACTTTGCTAGTTTTAGTTCTGTGGTTTCGGCTTGGATCCCGAGAAGGTCGTGGAGGTTATTGTTGATAGCAAATTTTATATCTTCAAAACTTGCATCAACCATTATTCCCTCCTCCACACCTCGTAAAAAAATTTTTGTTTTTGATTTACCCCATGATTTTATTAAGATAATTTCACTTTCTTGTAACATGACATTGTCGCTGTTTGTTGTCGTCAGATGAAGCATTATCGTTTTTTTTGCGTATCTTGATGAAGATTATTGAGATTATTCCTAGTTATATTTTTTGTACATAGGTGGCTGATGCTCAGGCGAACAAAAACTCACGTTAGGCGAGAAAAGTCGTCTGAAAAATCGGTTAATGGACAAATGATGTCCGTTAAGTGCTATTTGACGATTAAAAACACACCGCTTTAGGCACATTTTTCACTGTCCACAATATTCTGATTTATCGGACAAAAATCCCTTAACGTGTGAAACCTTTACGTTGAGCGTCAAACCCCACATACAGGAAAAACAAAAAAAAGGTGCATGAGTTGTGGGTATGCCCCCTCTGCTTGTCTGCAACCACTGCCGTAAAGCGCGGCAGCGACAGTTAACTTACACCGTCTATTGGAGCGTTAAGTCATCTTAAATGACTCTGATGTGTCTGTTAAACCCTTTCCGATTCAGTGGCCTATCATGATTTTTATGATTGATAAGTGCTCATGGTGGGTAGTGTGGAGAACGGAAATTTTTGGACTTTAAAAGGATCTTCTTGAGATCCATCATTTGTCGTCGTAGTCTCTTATCCAAGAAACGAAAAAACCACCCTGGCAGGTGGTTTTTCGAAGGTTAGTTAATCCTGGCAGATTCTCTAACCTTGGTAACAGTCTTGTGCGAGACATGTCACCAATTTGTCCTTTCAGTGTAGCCGTAGTCAGGGCACCACTTCAAGAACTCTCGATACATCTCTCGCACATCCTGTCTACCAGTGGCTGCTGCCAGTGGCGCTTTATCGTGTCTTTCCGGGTTGGACTCAAGTTGATAGTTACCGGATAAGGCGCAGCAGTCGGACTGAACGGGGGGTTCGTGCATACAGTCCAGCTTGGAGCGAACTGCCTACCCGGAACTGAGTGTCAGGCGTGGAATGAAATAAACGCGGCCATAACAGCGGAATGACACCGGTAAACCGAAAGGCAGGAACAGG
>OKCU01000443.1_pt1 | contig 1620 bp, 1 predicted proteins | sample 1612541 | NCBI WGS metagenome assembly OKCU01 (sample SAMN04436802, study PRJEB24849) | human gut metagenome | biome: human gut; feature: NICU; material: stool | host: Homo sapiens | place: USA: Saint Louis, MO | collected 2011-06-07
AAAACAAGCACCCGCTATTTCTCTGTCAGATTGTTCGTTTATCGTTTCAACGCAGCATTAAGGGGTAACGAAATGCGATTCGCTACTCCTTAAAGGCTGATTTCTATTCTTTTTCTGAACCTTCTGCTGCATGATAGTTCACGCTATTTGAGGTACCTTTTTTAGAAAAGTTTTCAATTAGCTCTTTCACGTCAAGGCCCGTTGTTTCTTTTAGTGTTTCTTGTGTACCAGCCAACAAGTTTGTTGCATAATTGGTAATACGGTTGGCGCCAGAATTTTCGCCACCTGCGCCTGTATCTACCACTGAAATCTTGTCGATGTTGCCCAATGGTTGTGCTGCTTCTTTCATTAATTGTGGTAACATTTCCATCACCATACTTAACACAGCTGCTTCACCATATTCTTTGAAGGCATCAGCAATCTTTTGTTTGGCTTCGGCTTCCGCTGCACCACGAGCTAAAATAGCTTCGGCTTGCGCTTGGCCTGTTAAACGCGTTTTGTTGGCTTCCGCTTCGGCTAATGCTTCAACTTTGAAACGTTCTGCTTCGGCTTCTGCCACTTCGCGTGCTTTTTGAGCAAGAGCTTCTTGTTCGCGTGCATAACGATCTGCATCGGCTTTTTTCTTCACTTCTGAGTCGTATTGTTTTTCACGACGCGTAATTTCTTTTTCTTCTAACTCAATTTGTTTTTGACGTTCAACGACTTTGACTTCCATTTCTTGTTCCACCACGTGTTGTTGTGCACGCGCGCTTTCCAAGTTATAGGCTTGGTCTGCTTTGGCTTTGGCAATATCTTGTTCTTGTTTGTATAACGCTAATTTCAATTCTTTTTCTTTTGAAGCTTCTGCAATTTCTGTTTGACGTTGCAATTCCGCTTGTTGTGATTCTTTTTCTGCTTCCGCTTTTTTGATGCGAGTTTCTTTCAAGGCTTCTGCTTCTGCAATATCTGCATCACGTTTAACTTGAGCGATTCTTGGTTTTCCTAATGAATCCAAGTATCCATTTTTATCACGAACTTCTTTAATTGTGAACGACACAATAACTAAGCCCATTTTAGCTAAGTCAACACTGGCAACTTCTTGTACACTTTGGCTAAATTTATCACGGTTTTGGTAAATTTCTTCCACTGTCATTGAACCTAAAATCGAAAGTAAATGTCCTTCTAATACTTCACGTGCTTCATTTTCTAATTCTTCCGTTGTTTTTCCTAAAAATTGTTCCGCTGCTGTCGCAATTTCTTCAACTGACGAACCAATTTTAATGATTGATGTCCCATCACACATCACAGGAACCCCTTGTTCTGTGTATACTTCTGGTGTAGAAACATCTAATTTACTTGAAAGCAAACTAATTCGATTTGAGCGTTGGAACACTGGTAAGACAAACGCACCACCGCCACGAACGATTTTAATTTTGTTGCCACCTTCGTCTACATGAACATTTTTAGAGCCTAGATAGCTCCCGCTGATAATTAACGCTTCATCAGGTTTGGCTGTCTGATATTTAGAAACAAACACAATTAATAACATTAATAATACTAAAACTGCAATAATAATCGGTAACAAAATCCCCATTTCCTTCTCTCCTACTCTATATTTTTAGACTGCCTTCGTAAGGAATG
>OKCU01000464.1_pt1 | contig 1540 bp, 2 predicted proteins | sample 1612541 | NCBI WGS metagenome assembly OKCU01 (sample SAMN04436802, study PRJEB24849) | human gut metagenome | biome: human gut; feature: NICU; material: stool | host: Homo sapiens | place: USA: Saint Louis, MO | collected 2011-06-07
TAATAAAAAATCAAAAAATATCATATATTACTCTGTGTTTTTTTTGGAGTGGAATATTGATGGTTGTCAGAGTTATTACGAAGGGTGCTAAATTTCACCATCACCTGTTATGTTATTAATAATTTTTGGTTCTGAAAGATATAACCAGATGTCATCTTAACTTGTTGATATAATTTATTAATTTTCGTTTTGGATTTGCAAGATAAAAGAGTGATAAAGAAACAAGAAACCGAAATTTTGCTTTAGACTGACACAAAATTACTTTGTACACAGTTTGATAAACACTGCCATTGCTGATTTTCCTTCGTAATATTATTCCTGAAGTGAAGCCTGCGCACCTGTGTGTTGCGCCACTGGGCTTCAGAACATTCTATAGTGTTTAACTGTCAGTAGAAATACGCTTCGCGTAGCATGGCAGATAGCCGTCAGTATGAATAAGCTTCGCGCAAAATGTCAGAAATCTGAGTTTAGCGGAAGAGCGAACCCGACTACATGATTTACCCGTTAACTTAATACGGCTCACGCCGGGACCCTTTCGGAAAATCATTTCTGCTTCAGCGAGTGAGTGCTGTGGGCACTCAGCGGCGCTGCAAGAGGGATTAAACGTTGGGTTTTCATCTGACGGGTAAAAATAATCAACATATATCTGTCGTCGGAGGCGTGAACCAGTGCGTAGCACTCTCTCAAAAAAATTCCTGAGGGGGTTTTATCTGAAATCTGGAAACAACCCGGTTTTTGAAAAAAGAAAGCGGTAATGCAATCGATCGGACTCAACATTGCAGCAGCGAAAGCTGTTTCCAGTATTAACAAAATAAATAGTTGTCATTTTAAAATAAATAATTTTCAATTTTTTATTGATTTAAATTTTAAAGCTGATAGTACTTAATTATAAAAACAAAAAAGGAGAGGGTTATGAGTAATATTTGTGTTTTATCTCAAGAAGAAAAGTTTATATTTGTTGTTGATAAATATATAACACACTATCGCGACAGTGTTAATAACAATAATTTTTACAGAAAGCTTTATGTGCTTTTCGCTGGATACCATCTGAAGTATTTTTATTCACGGGCGCAATATCGCAATTCGTGTTATCACGTTGATAATATCATGCAGATGTTTATGGGTGTCGTTTCTACCCTGAAGACCCCTCTGCTCAGGCAACTCGCAAACAGTGACACATTGCTGCATTGCCTGAATTCGCTCGTGAATTATATTTCAGGCAATCTGGATGAAGCAGAGCACATTTATGCTGATTTACTGGCACAGTATGAAAAGAAACGCATTGCACGTTCTCTGGCTTATACACCACCAGGAACCGTGGTCAGGAAAAGGCTGTGATGCAGAGGAAATGCGCCGGACAAGGTAGAGTAGGCAGAGTGACATAAAAGCAGTCGTTTCCCGCAAGACATAACCGGGCATTAAAAAGGCAGGAGCCAACGACTTGGTGTCCTGCCTGGCGGGATTGTTTTACTGTGGTCTTACTTATCAACGACCTGCCAGCCATCATCCGTTTTGACCAGCGTGACTGCCGCTGTGCGTT
>OKCU01000468.1_pt1 | contig 1525 bp, 1 predicted proteins | sample 1612541 | NCBI WGS metagenome assembly OKCU01 (sample SAMN04436802, study PRJEB24849) | human gut metagenome | biome: human gut; feature: NICU; material: stool | host: Homo sapiens | place: USA: Saint Louis, MO | collected 2011-06-07
GGGATTATTGTTGCGATCATCGGTGCGCCTTATTTTCTTTATTTGTTAATCAAAACAAGCGATTCGTTATAAAAAAGAATCAAAAGCTGGGTCAATCGGTCGTTGTGAAAGCAACTGTCATTTGCTCGGCTTTTTTATTGGCGGATTTTTGAAAAAATAGTATGATAAATGCGTAAGAGCATTGAATGGAGGATGAAAGAATGGAAAACTTTAATTTTTATGTACCAACAGACATCCGTTTTGGGAAAGATCGTTTAGACGAATTACCTGCTGTGTTAGATCAATTTGGCAAAAATGTCTTACTTGTTTATGGTGGCGGTAGTATCAAACGTAATGGCTTGTACCAACAAATTACTGATTTGGCCCAAAAAAACGGGCATACACTGATTGAGTTGAGCGGTGTCGAACCAAACCCGCGCATTGAAACCGTTAGAAAAGGAATTGAGTTGTGTAAAGAAAACCAAGTCGATGTTATTTTAGCAGTTGGCGGTGGTTCAACCATTGACTGTTCCAAAGCAATAGCTGCGGGCTTTTATTCGGAAGAAGATATCTGGACAGTTATTGCAGCCAGAAAAGGGTATACTGGTCCTGCTTTACCAATCGTGACTATCTTGACTTTAGCAGCAACAGGTAGTGAAATGAACGCAGGTGCTGTCATTTCTAACTTAGAAACCAATCAAAAATTAGGCTTTGGTGGTCCGAATATGATTCCAAAAGTTTCGTTCTTGGATCCAACGAATACTTTTACGGTTCCTCAAAATCAAACAGCAGCTGGCTCAGCGGATATTTTCAGTCATTTGATTGAAAACTATTTTAGTATTTCGACAGGCACAGACGTCCAAGATTTTGTGTCAGAAGGCTTAATGCGAACGGTTATCAAAAATTGTCCTATTGCTTTAGAAAATCCAGAAGATTATGATGCACGTGCTAATTTAATGTGGGCAAGTAGTTTAGCCTTAAATGGCTTAACAGGGCGCGGCAAACAAGGTGTTTGGTCTTGTCACCCAATGGAACATGAATTAAGTGCGTTTTATGACATTACGCATGGGATTGGCTTAGCAATTTTAACGCCTCGTTGGATGAATTACGTTTTGTCTGAACAAACCGTAGGCAAGTTTGCACAGTTTGCTCGAAATGTGTGGGGAATAGTCGAACAAGAAGAGGAAGTAGCAGCGAAAAAAGGTATTCAAGCATTGTATGATTACTTTGTGGCTTGTGGCATTCCAATGACATTACCAGAAGTTGGCATCGAAGCAGATAAATTTGAAGAAATGGCACAACAAGCTGTGGACCATAGTGCAATTGCCGAAAAGGCTTATGTACCATTGGATGCAGCGGATATAGTAGCGATTTATAAAGATTGTTTAACCGAAAGTCAATTTATTTAATCCATAAAAAAGCGGTTTGCCTTGGCAAACCGCTTTTGTTAATAAGAAACAAGTTCTTATAAGTAGTATTTTTCTTTCACAGTTAAATCATCGTTTAATTCATAAACTAATGGTTTACCTGTTGGGATTTCAAGATC
>OKCU01000542.1_pt1 | contig 1374 bp, 1 predicted proteins | sample 1612541 | NCBI WGS metagenome assembly OKCU01 (sample SAMN04436802, study PRJEB24849) | human gut metagenome | biome: human gut; feature: NICU; material: stool | host: Homo sapiens | place: USA: Saint Louis, MO | collected 2011-06-07
CCAGAAACAAACCACGAATCGACCCATGAGCATGATTTCGTCATTGATGATGAACATCCGTCATGGCCGAAGAAAGAGAAGTAATTTCCCAAAAAAAGACAACGTATCAGGAGAGGATAAGCCGATAAAAAGTGTGACCATGGCGTTGATACACATTATCTTATCCCCTCCACCCGGAGAGGATAAAACATGACCGTTCACGCATCACACCCTGACATTATTAAAAGACTTAAGCGTGCCGCAGGGCACCTGAAAAGTACCATCCAGATGCTCGAAGATGAGAAAGCATGTCTGGATATCGCCCAGCAACTGCACGCTGTGGAAAAGGCGATAACGAATGCGAAGCGTACCTTAATTCATGACCATCTGGATCACTGCCTGGAGGATGCCCTTCATGCCGACCACCACGGGTCTGAAACGACGCTTAGCGAATTCAAAGAGATAACCAAGTATCTTTAAGGCAAGCGAAACATGACTGATTTTTCTGCTCTTTTACAGCAAGGCGTGGCGAATGCCTGGCTGTTTATCCCCAGCGCTATCCTGCTGGGTGCGCTTCACGGCCTGGAGCCCGGGCACTCCAAAACGATGATGGCCGCCTTTATTGTGGCCATCCGGGGAACGGTCAAGCAAGCGGTATTACTGGGGCTTGCCGCGACAATTTCTCATACGTCTGTTGTCTGGCTCATTGCGTTCGGCGGAATGTATATCAGTCAGAAATTCACTGCTGAATCAGCCGAACCCTGGTTTCAGCTGATTTCCGCCGTCATCATTCTCGGTACGGCGGCATGGATGTTCTGGCGCACCTGGCGAGGCGAACAGCTGTGGAAGATGGAGCAGGAAGAGGAGCACGGCCACGGTCATCACGATCATGACGAAACCCGCATCATCGATACGGGCCATGGCAGCGTTGAGCTCTCGATTTTTGAGGAAGGCCAGCCACCTCACTGGCGTTTACGCTCGCTCAGCGGCAGGAAATGGGAAGCCCGCGACATCTCTCTGGTCACCAACCGGGGCACAGGTACATTTTCACAGGTCTTTGATTTCGTCGAAAAAGACGGGTTTATGGAATCGGCCCTGGCGATCCCGGAGCCACACAGCTTTGATGTTCGCCTGTCTTTAGGCCATCGCGGCCATGTGCATGATTATGATGTGGAATTCCGTGAACATGAACACGACCACGATCATTCCTCGCTGGAAGGTCTGGATGTTAATTCTCGCGAATATCAGGATGCTCACGAAAAAGCGCATGCGAACGACATCAAAAACCGTTTTGCGTATCGCAGCGTAACCACCGGACAAATAATCCTGTTCGCCCTGACCGGCGGCCTTATTCCTTGCCCGGCAGCCCTTACCGTTTTGCTGCTCTGTATCCAG
>OKCU01000654.1_pt1 | contig 1214 bp, 1 predicted proteins | sample 1612541 | NCBI WGS metagenome assembly OKCU01 (sample SAMN04436802, study PRJEB24849) | human gut metagenome | biome: human gut; feature: NICU; material: stool | host: Homo sapiens | place: USA: Saint Louis, MO | collected 2011-06-07
GTAACAGGGCCAATACCAGGGATCTTGCCGATACGCTGGCAGAGAGCATTTTGCCGATAGCACTGCTCAATCTGCTTGTCGAGTGTAGCGATGACATCGAACAGGTACGCCATGTGGTGCTGTAGTAGACTCAGCTGTGTACGAAACAGGACGGGTAACGGGTTATCCGCATCTTCCACGAGCTCAGGTAATCGTCGCTGTAGCTGCTGGATACCTCGGGGGACGACAATGCCAAATTCGGCCAATAACCCCCTGATTTGATTGGCTTGTGCGGTTCGCTGTTTGATGAAGCTCTGACGACTCCGGTGAAGTGCCAATACGGCTTGCTGCTCAGCGGTTTTGACCGGCACGAACCGCATGTTAGGTCGAGTGACGGCTTCACAAATAGCTTCAGCGTCTGCAGCATCATGCTTATTGGTTTTAACATAGGGTTTGACGAACTGAGGGGCCATCAGTTTGACATTATGGCCCATCGATATCAGTTTATTGGCCCAGAAATGAGCAGATGCACAGGCCTCCATGCCGATCAAACAGGGTGGGATGTTGGCAAAAAAGGAGGCCATTTGTGCCCGTCTGAGTTGTTTGTTGAACAACCGTTTTCCGTGCTCGTCAACCCCATGGATCTGGAAAACGTTTTTTGCCAAATCGATTCCAATAGTTTTAACGTTCATGATAGCAGCGCTCCGTTCAATGAGTGACGATTTATCGTCCCACTGTGGCACAAGAGATGGGAGGCGACCATTCCATTAACAAAGCCGTAGACATCGTGCAGTTCTGCAAGCTTTTCACACGCCAGAGTCGGCCCAAAGTCTGTATAGCGCTCACGTATAATACTGAGTGCATACCGGGCAAGACCATCAGGCAAATGATTATTGCTGGGTTTCCCGCGACGACGATTAGCCATACCAAGTGGGCCAGATTCACGGTAACGCGACAGAAGGCGTCTGCACTGGCGATCCGAGATGCCCAGTCGCTGAGCTGCCATTTGAGTTGTCAGACGGCGATCAACAACATCCTGAATGATTTTGAGTCGGTTAACTTCATCCAATGTAAAAAACTCCGCTGCATGAGCCGTCATGGTGATCTTCTTGTTGATTATACATGACGGACATCTTAACTTAGCCCAAGGCGGACATTACAACTTTGCTGCTACAATATGTGTCAAGGCTCAATTGAAATGTCCGTTATCCAGCTCAATTAAAATGACCACTTTG
>OKCU01000746.1_pt1 | contig 1121 bp, 1 predicted proteins | sample 1612541 | NCBI WGS metagenome assembly OKCU01 (sample SAMN04436802, study PRJEB24849) | human gut metagenome | biome: human gut; feature: NICU; material: stool | host: Homo sapiens | place: USA: Saint Louis, MO | collected 2011-06-07
AGGAAATTGCTGAAGGGACGTTTGTCGAACTGCTGGCTGATAAACGGCTGCCGGTTGAAATGCCGTTTAGCGCGGTTTACTACAGCGACAGAGCCGTAAGCACGCGGATCAGAGCCTTTATCGACTTTCTTAGCGAACATGTAAAACAGCTCCCGAAGGAGCTGTAAGAGGGTTGAAGAGTACAGAGGGGGATTAGATTAGTCCCATTCAGGCGCCAGACCGTCCGGGCTAACCAGACGATCGTTGCAGTCCAGGGCGGCGATCGCCTGGCGATCGTCTTCATCAAGCTGCAGATCCTGAGCTTTAAGGTTGCTTGCCAGGTTTTCGCGCCGCGTCGAAGACGGAATTACCGCATAACCTTCGCCCATTGCCCAGGTCAGGATAACCTGTGCCGGCGTGGCATTATGTTTCGTCGCAATACGTGCAATCACTTCATCTTTCAGCGCCTTACCGTAGGCCAGCGTCATGTAAGAGGTGATATGAATATCGTGTTCACGCGCCCAATCAACCACTTTACGGTTCTGCAGGTACGGAGAGAGTTCAACCTGGTTGGTCGCGATATTCTCTGCGCCAACGGCGGCAATTGCCCGCTCCATCAGCGGAATGGTGAAGTTAGAAATACCAATCTGACGGGTCAGCCCCTGCTTTTTCGCTTCCAGCAGCGCGGCCATAAACTCTTCGACGGCAACGGCATCGTTTGGCGACGGCCAGTGGATTAACGTCAGGTCGACATAGTCAGTTCGCAGCTTCAGCAGGCTCTCTTTCAGGCTGGCGATCAGCTTGTCTTTGCTGAGATTTTCAATCCAGATCTTGGTGGTGATGAACAGTTCATCGCGCGCAACGCCGCTTTCAGCAATAGCCTGACCCACAGCAGCTTCATTATCATAGATTTGCGCGGTATCAATGGTGCGATAGCCCAGCTCAAGCGCCGTTTTTACAGATGCAATAAACACGTCATCTTTCAGACGGAAGGTCCCAAGACCAAATGCAGGGATTGTCATGATTTTCCTCTTTATTCATTCATATCGGTTAACGAGGGTAATTATGACCAACGAGAGGATTGAGAAAAAGAGCGCTAAACGCAGAGGATTTTTGCTAAAAAAGCAATAATAAAGCGACAG
>OKCU01000782.1_pt1 | contig 1087 bp, 1 predicted proteins | sample 1612541 | NCBI WGS metagenome assembly OKCU01 (sample SAMN04436802, study PRJEB24849) | human gut metagenome | biome: human gut; feature: NICU; material: stool | host: Homo sapiens | place: USA: Saint Louis, MO | collected 2011-06-07
TTGTGAACGAATTGTTGACCTCGCTCGGACGTTCAACGATATATGTTTTGGCGCAGATCGGCGCCGCCGTTCAATTATTGATCGCGGCGTGGCAGCGCATTACTTCGCTCAATATGCGTCAAACGACGAAACAGATGGCGTTGCTGGGCGTCGGCTCCTTTCCGATTGTCGCGCTGACGCTGCTGTTCACCGGCATGGTGCTGACTTTGCAGATCGCCACCGAATTGTCGCGTTTCGGCGCGCAATTTTCCATCGGCGCGATCGTTTCGCTCGGGTTGGGCCGCGAATTGGGTCCGGTATTATGCGGCGTCGTTTTAGCGGGCCGCGGCGGCGCGGCGATCACGGCCGAGATCGGTACGATGAAAGTCACCGAGCAGATCGACGCTTTGCGCGTGCTGGCGACCGATCCGATCAGCTACTTGGTAGTGCCGCGCATGGCGGCCTGCATGATCATGTTGCCGCTTTTGAATGTGTTGGGACTGATCATCGGCACTTTCGGCGGCGTTTTGGTCTGCACATTGAATAACGGCATTTCCGCCTACACGTTTTGGCGTTCGATAGAGATGTTTGTCACGCCGAGTGATGTCTATCTCGGCATGATTAAAGCGGTCGTCTTCGGGATGATCGTCGCGGTCGTCGGCTGCAGCCGCGGCATGCTCGCGACCGCCGGCGCGGAAGGCGTCGGTAAAGCGGCGACCGAAACCGTGGTGTACTCGATTATGATGATTTTTGCCGTCAACTATTTGTTGTCGACCGTTTTGTTTTAAGAGGCGAAGATGATTGAATTACAGGACGTGACGGTACGCTTCGGCGAAGGCGAAATCCTGCGCGGCGTGGATCTGACCGTGGCGGCGGGAGAAACGCTCGTCATTTTGGGCGCATCCGGCTCGGGCTAATCGACAATTCTCCGCGTTCTCATCGGTTTGATCAAACCGACTTCGGGCCGCGTTTTGATCGACGGGGTCGATGTGACGGATTACAGCGAACGGCAATGGAACGAAGTGCGCCGTCACATGGGCTATGTATTCCAATATTCCGCGTTGTTTGATTCCATGGCCGTCGGTGAAAATGTCGCTTTCGGTCTGGT